>ERZ780046.14-NODE-14-length-70675-cov-55.397550_pt1 | contig 70675 bp, 80 predicted proteins | sample MGYA00511848_ERZ780046 | MGnify/ENA primary metagenome ERZ780046 (study PRJEB29588, sample SAMEA2147983) | human gut metagenome | biome: human gut; feature: human-associated habitat; material: faeces | place: Denmark | collected 2008/2010 ...
GGAACCGGGGGAACCGGGGGAACCGGGGGAACCGGGGGAACCGGGGGAACCGGGGAAGTTGTATGACACAATTATAACCCGCAGATAATGAGCGGGTAGGCTCCCCTCGGAAAGAAAACCACTTGACGCACCCGGCGGATGTGTTAAATTGCAATCATCCAACGGGGAACAACCCGGACAATGAGAACACTAATTAAATAGATAGGAGATTAAAGCAATGATTATCGATGTGATTTTAGACCGGCAAGAGGGCGCAATCGATTATGCCCCTGAAACACATCTGCGTGCAATCTATGACTACGCAACAGACGCAGGTATGACGGATATAGCTACCGCCGTTGCGGCGGAAAAGCTCGCAATCATCCGCAAGGTTGCCACCCGGTTGCGCCGGAAAATTAAGCATGAGCGTCTCGCAATCGTTCACGATAGACGCCTTGGCAATGTGAATTACCTTGAAGCAGTTGAAGCCCTGCCATGCGGGGAATTAGGTACAGAAGACCCTGAACCCACAGAGATTCTTCTTTCAATGACTTACGGGGCGGGCTTGCCCGCCGCACAAGCCGAAGCGATTGAAGACGCCCTACTTGCCGCAGTTAAGGCCCTGCCGTTTCCCGCTGATGACATTTTCCGAGGTACAGGAGACGGTACAAAAGAGTACACGGCTCTCTTCACCCTTTAAGAATCAGGGACTTACGATTTTGTCATACAAAACAAAAAACAATTTGACAAGGTAAGAAAATCTGCTAAAGTGAAATCATCCACCGGGGAACAACCCGGAACAATAAAAGAAACACTAACTAAAAGAAAGGAAATTAAATCATGAACAATCAAATCAAATTAAACGCTGGCGAAACGCTGACATGGGCAATCTACGAAAACGGTTCCGGCGTCCTGTCCCTCGTCCTGTTCGCGGAGACCATTTCAGATTCTAACCCTGTTGCGGCCGTGTTTGACATCCTGCCGGAGAACATCTTGCCCGCGCTGGAAGACCTTGAAATGATTAGCATGTGGGAAGGCATTAATTATGACTTTGCCGATATTAATACGTTCCTTGAAACTGAAGCAGATTGGCCCGTTGCCTATTCATCCGTCACCGCCGCCGGGGAAATTGAAACAATCATGGAAGAAGAGCGCATGGGATACGCCGCCCGCTACGCATTCAACATTTCTGAATCCGCAGAATAATCGCGCTACTCTACAAGAATATTTGACAAGATAAGAAAATCCGATAAACTAAAATCATCCCCCGCCCTACTATGGGCGGGGAACACAACCGAAAGAAAGAAAGGAACCAGAACAATGAAGAATCAGATTATTGAATTGCCCGCCACCACATTCACGGGCCTTGCTAACCACTTCAAGGGTTTGCACCCAGAAGGAATCAAAGGTGCGGTAGACGTACATTCCCCGGACTTTTATGAAGGGGCGAAACGGTTTGCCTACATCGAAGGAGATAGTGACGGCGGGCGTGTAACGGCGGTCTGGTCTATCCTGCCAACCGGGGAAATTGCCACCCTAGTTAAAAATCCCGGTGCGGTAGTCCCGCTGGATGACGTTTTCGCCTCTATCCATTATCACGGGGGCAAGTGGCTCTTTGCCCTATCCACCGATAAGCTTTTCGCCCTATACACTCACTACGGGTTTGTTCCCGTTGCATGGTTGCAATGGGACGATTCACAAGCCCCTGCCTCATGGGATTATGAACGCTACGGCCGCCCTAGTCCTGCGTTTTTCGTCCACCGCTACTATCTGACGCCGGCGGAATGTGAGACCTATGAGGCAGGGCGGCACATGGTGCCCTCCTATGATGACGGGGTAGACCTAGTGCGTAGGCTTGTCAGCAGGGTTTAATTTCTGAAAAGTTACACCGCCCTAACATACTAACATACTAACAATAAAACAATAGAAAGAAATAAGACAATGAGCATATACGATGACCATGCCAAGAGATTCCTCAAAAATTGCGGAATCAGAATCACCGGAAAGTATAAGGGAAGATATGTTCCCTTGTGGGACAAAGAGCCTCATAGTACATGGGAAATTGTCTTACACCGGGAAAGTCCTCAAAAGGGCGAAAGGCAAGCAATCTTCATCACGTTCTACCAGTCACACGCAGATAAGTACAAGACGCCAACCGCCTATGACGTCCTTGCCTGTCTGTTTAAATCCGATTGTGGCTCATATCAAGACTTTTGCATAGAAATGGGATTGCCCAGATATGACGAGGAAACGGGCGACTATGACATGAAATCCTATAGCATGTACACGGGCGCATGTCACGAGTATGCGGAACTTAAAACCTTCTTCACCCGGCCGGGTGAATGGGAAGAGCTGGAAGAGATTTACTAATCCCACCCCCCTTGAAAAGTTACACCGCCCTATAAAATCAAAAATCAAAAAACAACAATAGAAAGAAATAAGACCATGAATGAAGACGAAAAGAAAACGGCAATCAATATTTTAGCCGCTCATATCCGGGAAACACGCCCCTATCTATTCCAACTATCCGCAAGACATGATGAAGAGCTGGAACTAATCGCCGCACTAGCGGAAGCAACCGGAAGCAAGCTTACCTTGCTTGTCAGGGGCCGGGAATCCGGGGAAATGCGGGCAATCAACATTGCGGACTATCGCCCCTGTGAAATGGTAGTTAGCCGTGCCTTTATTTCAGACCCTCTATGCCTTGCCCTTGAGGAAGCGGGCGCAAGGATTGTGTATAGCCGTTAAGTTCCCCCTGAAAAATTACACCGCCCTAAAAAAGTATTTGACAAGATAATAAAATCCGATAAACTAAAATCAGCAAGCGGGACAAGCCCCCGCATAACCTCAAACCATTAGAAAGAAATAACTTATGAAAGAAATACTAAAATTAGACTATGACGAAATGGACGTATCAGACCCTGACAAGATGACAATCTTGCCCCATAACTGGAAGGAAGATACCGCCCTCATGCTTACCGTTACGGATAGGGTATGCAAGGGAATCGAAAAAGCAAGGAAGCTACTTGCCGCCCTGCCAAGGGGTAGCGAGATTAAAATCAGGCTGGATTCTTGGTGCATTCTGGGAGAACTTAAAGGATATACGCCGGAACAAGGGTACATTGTGATAAGACAGTTTGAAACTGACTTTGTACTTGCCCTTTCTGATTCCCCGGAAACTATTTCTTGGCCGCTCTAATTTATCATACAACTGAAAACCTAAACAACACTATATCATGAACACTCAAATTGAACTGAAAGACAACGAAATCCCGGCATGGGCATTCTACGAAAACGGCGAGGGCCTTCTGTCCCTTATCTTTTTCGCAACATCCCCCTCGCATGCACGCCCCATTGCCGCCCTGCTTAACATATATCCCTGGGATACCCTGCCGGAATTAGATGATTCTGACATAGTACGATTGTGGAAGGCGGTGAATGAGAATGAGTTAGGGGCTTGGTGTACCTACGACCCGGCGGAAATTAACCGGTATCTGGAACAACGGTTCTGCCAGTCAGTAGCTAAAGCTTCTATACTTACGCCGCTTCCCATTGAATAACTACGCCGCCCTATAAAATCAAACTAACAATAAAACAATAGAAAGCAACCATATTATGAAGACCACACCACAACCCGCAACACAACCCGCAACTCTTAAAGTATCAGACTATGCCCTTATCCACTACATTCCAGAATGGGCAGTCTATCCCCTTGAATACGGGGAAGGCAAGGAAGATATGAGAGATGAAGACCTTGAAAACATTGAAGAGTGGGAAAAAGATTATTTCCTAGTTTGCCCTGTGGACGACCAGCCGGAAGCACATTTCACCAGCACGCCCGCCTTTGGCTTGCCCTGTGACTGTGTAAAATACTATGTCCTGCCTCGCTTTATGGGTGCCGTCCTATCATGGATAAATCCGGGTTGCCGGATGACTAACTGCTACCTTGAACTTAAGCTCACAGACGGTAGCCGGGTAAAGGTGTATCTGAAAGGAAATCAAACCCTACGCAGTACTATCCGCAATCTGATAGCCTTGGTAGAAACGGGACATACTTTCACCGATATGAACGGGCACAATGTATCCCCCCGTCCCCGTGATATCGTTAATTTCTGGGTTCGGACGATGCACGGCCAAACACTGGCAACTGGAAGAATATAAACCACTTGCGGCTTGTTCCGGGGAATCAAAATTGTTCCACATGGAACATTTAAACCCCGGAACCCCCGGAACCCGTCAAATAACTCTAACCAAATAGAAAGATAAAGTAGAAAGACAAAGGAATAATTCCCGCCCCGGAATGCGGGGGATATCGGGTGCAACGGGTTCCGGGGATTCCGGGGTTTAAATCGCAGAACCAATCATAAATTACAGACCATGAAAGACATATCAGAATTACATATCAGAAAGGAAATAAAAGTAGAAGGTAATGGCAAAGTACACCTGACTATTGAAAGCTTTAATTCCTTGCACCGAAAAGAGTATACTCTTTCCCCCGCCGTGTGGGCGGTTTCGGAAGTACTACTGGACAAGTTTGCCAAGCCGGGAAGCATGCGCCTGAAAGATACGTTTTCTATCTATCGAGTAGGTGCTTATGACGTTATGATAATTTCATCCGTGGATGAATCCCCGTATTTAACCCTTGAAAGATTATCGCTAGCGGAAAAGATAGCATGGTTCCCTTTCGGCATTGAAAACGTCCAACAGGTGGGAGATACCCGGCATTATAATTTTCAGCATGTATCTTATCTGCGTATCATTCAATGAATATGGAACCCGTTAAAGCTGAATAACTACGCCGCCCTACAAAAAGTATTTGACAAGATAAGAAAATCTGCTAAACTGAAATCATCTAGCGGGGGACAAACCCCGCAACAATAAACCAAACAACAATAAACCGATAGAAAGAATAATACTATGAATACTACAATCACAATCCCCACCACTGTCACCGCCATTGATGCCCTTATTGAACGGGCAAATGCCGCTATCGATGCCGCCGTAGCTGAAACACGGGATGACCTCATGGAGAATAATCAGAATGACTATGTCATCTCGGTGCGCAACATGGGGCATAACCTGAAACAGGTCGTCCGAGATAATGCCGCTCACGGTCTGGCCGCCCTTATTACTCACCGCATGCTGGCACTAGTGGCCGAACGCCTCCCCCGGTTTGCAGGTAAGGTCTATAACGTCCGAGTAGACCGGATGCTGGAAGACTGTCTGGCCACCGCAATTACACAAAGTGTTGAGGCGGACATTAAAATCCACGCTTACATAAATTGGAGCCGCTATACGTGGCCGCAAGTGGTGTTTCATCATATCCTCCCCGGCATGTTTGATTCCGTGAATATTTCCTTTAAGTTTGACGTCAATGAGCTGACGCAAAAGCAGAAGCGAATTGTCACCGGAAGGGACATGGAGAAATTCATTGAAGGAATCTTCAATGATATGGTTCGCCTTGATACCAAGCTCCGGGAGATTGAGGAATCAAATACCCGCCTTTGCGATTCCGACTACGTGTGCGCCTATTTTGCACAAGCCGTTAAAGTGGAAGAACAAGTGAAGAGATTGAAGCAAGACCTTGAAAGCCTGACTGGTGTACAATACTCTCGCTTCGACTATAACCACACAACCGTTTCTACCCTTCCCTCCTACAGGGCATGACCTAAACCCCGCCCCAGCTACCCTATTTATTAGAACCCTCAAATAACTCTAACCAAATAACAAAACACCATGAGAACCTACATTGAAAAATTAGGCAAGGAATACATTGAAGGCAGAAAGAAAGTGGCAAGTCTCCCTTGCGAACCGGATTAGACGGAAGGCGTTTGCGCTCTATGTCATGGCAGGGCAACCAACTTTTCTCCTATCAAACGCACGTTGCCACCCTTGACCGTCGAGGCAAAGTACTGTATGTTACAACCAAAGAATATTCACAAACTACTACCCGGCAAATGAGGGATATTGAACGGCTCGCAAGTTGCAATGGCTTCCATATCGTACCTACCGAACAAGTTGAAGCCTATGCACATATCCTTGAAGGATTGTATCATACATACTAAAAATTATTTCTTCCTATTAGAACCAACAAAGAACACTACAAAATTATGACTGCATTTGACATTGATATTACAGGCAGGAAACGTGATGAACTTTCCCGCACGGAATGGCTTAAGCTCACAAATCGAATCAATAAACTTCAACCTGCAATCTTTTCTTTTAAGGCAGGTGTAATATCCCATAGGATAGACAGGTCTTCCGAATGGAATGGAGAAGGAACGGCATATGTTAAGCCGTACATGCGGCCCTACGCAATCGAACTGGAACGCACACACAATGGCGCGTGCATTGTCCGGCTCCACAAGTTGAAGTGGAATGGCACGGTGTGGAAACTTGCGGAAACGGCGGCTCTGACTGTAGGGGATGCCATAGAACTGGCAAAGCACTTTACTGCGGTGGTGAATCAGAACTGGCAGGAAGTGGGACTGCGTATTGCGCAGGAAGCGGGGGCGGTGGACTTCATGGTTGATGGTAGCCTCACCTATATGCGCTTCCGATTCCTCACACCCGATAAGGAATCTATGAACAATATCAATTCCATAAAGGTTCGCAAGCTGGCAGAACGTTTCTTCCTCCCCTGCATGGTGAAGTTTACGAGCAACAAATGGAACGACGATTTGAATCTGGAAACCGTGAAGCTCGTACTCCGTTGAACCTTTAGAACTCTCACATAGCTCTATAGTATGACACCCGAAAAAGAATCTAACGTCGTCATCCTCCGCAAGCAATGTCTCCACCACATCGGGCGAGCCGACAGGCTTCATACCCTGTGGAGCCTCGTGGAGCACCTGCATTCGGTAGTGGGCATTGTTGCCCTCGTAAGCGCACTGGTTTGTTTAGGTTATCTCCTTGCCACTGGTGAACTTCTCATATCGTACCTTACATGGTGCGTCATCATCACAGGCTGGTTTGTCTTCCAGCTATTGGTAGAGTGGGGCATTGACATCATACGCCGACGCCTAGAGCGGCACCAGCTGGAGGCAAATCGCCTCGCCCGTTGCCTTGAAGATATGGGATTCACTCGACCTATCTTCTAATTAGAAACCATAAATCGCTCTACAAAAACAAAACGAATATGAAACCTATCGCACTCGCTCAACAAATCATGCTCCTTCATTCTTGGTCTAGCAATAATGAGGGAAGCACCGGGGAACTTTGGGATACTATTATCCTTCCCTCCAAGACTAAATCTGAACTCTATATTCCTCGGAACCCAGAGGCTGACAATCTCCAATCCGTGCGGACTAAGTTCCTGATTGAAGCCTTCGGAATCGGCGAGGTAATCATGACAGATACCCACTTCATCCTCCGCACCCTTTATGACCCGAAGGCGTATGGGGACCACACGGTGCGCATCCTCCGGCTTGACGACCATGTGGTGAAGCGAGACAAGGATTGCATGTATGCCACCGAAATTTATTTCGTAGGACATCACGCCGTTCGATATAGCGAAACCCTTTACGATGCTATGTTTAAGGCCCGCCCCTCGCTAGTCCTCGCTACCAAGATGGGCTTCCCCTTAGCAGTCGAAGGTGCTCCGATTTTGACGATGGCTCCCGACGACATGCGGCTGAACATGGGGACCCTGACCAATGAGGAAATCCTCTCACTCCACAAAGGTTCCTTCCAATGCAATCTAAGAGTTTAACCCAACAATTTCTTGCACTCCTTCGGGTTTCCCGTTTAACTCGGGAGATAATGGAGGAACAGAAAAAAGAATACGAACAAAATCCAAAAAGTTACAACCACTACTATCAAGAATATGTTAGAACCCAAAGACTATCAAAGATATATCGACGAGGACATCAACCCCGGTGACTACATTGTCAGAGAACTGGGTGGAGAATATTACGTGGGGAGGGTAGTTGAGCTTACCCCGAACTTCTACAGATTCACTGTCTTAAATTCTTTCCCTCCGGGCGAGGGGGTTGTCCGTCATAATGAAGCAATCAAATGTTACCCTGCACCTCTTCGGAAGTTTAAGGAGGGGGACGTGGTAATTTGTAGAGACCATATAGGTAAATGGACTGTAATGGAGGACGAGAAGGATTCCGTTCTTGTCGGTATTAAGAATACAAGTACAGGGACTATCAAAGCAGTAACCCCTTCCTCCCTTCTTCTCATTACACCAATAGACCTGCATCATCGGTTCAAAGTTATCGACGGAGCTATTTGGGACTTCAAGAAGAACAAGTCCTTACACGTCGACCCTCCATGTGAGGGAACAACCGAAATGGAACGTCTCTGCAATCTTCTGAACGAAATAGATAAAGACGAAAAGAAAGAGCTTGACAAGTAATAAAACCCCGATACTATTATCCGTACATGAACACCACAGAACCAAACGAATCCTCTTTGAGCCTCGATAATATTCAGGAAGAGGTAGCCCGCATTCTCGCCGAACCGAAGTCTGTCATGTTGAAGGAAAGACTGCAACGGGAGTGGGATGCAGTCCCTGCCTTCAACCTGCCCATCGACGCGCCTGCGGATGCGGTTGCCGAGAAAGCTCTTGAACTGGGGGACTACGCCGCCAACATCTTTGATATTGAACCCCCGCCGCTGGCGGGAGTTCAGTTCATCATGGCAGAAGTCGCCGAGAACCTCGTCACTGTGAAGGAATACATTGCCTTTATGCAGGAGCTTGAGAACCCCGGCAAGGCGTGCAATATCTTTACAGATTCCCACGTCATGATTAAGGCACTCGTCCTCTTCATGGCCATTCACCTCTTGATAGCGTATGCCAGTCAGAACGACCCGGACCGCATTGATGAAGAGAAGGGAGGCATCTCCGCATTCCGTCTCTTCTCCGTGGCGAGCAATGTAATTTCCATGAACCTGATGGAACAGTCTACTCTTACCTTCGTAGATAAGTCGGAGCTTGCCGAGAAGGAAGCCAACGCCCGTAAAATCATCCTACCCCACGAAGCATAAAGCAATGGAAACGACTAGCGAACAGGAAGATTATCGTACAATTGCCCGTGCCCTGCTTGAACGTGTATGCCATCGCGCATGTCGGCAAGCAGAGATATATAGGGCAGAACCAACAAAGAAGGAGTACCTTCACATGATAATGATTTTACTTCGGGTTCCTTACCCGGAAACATGTCAAAAAACAGTAGAGAAAGAGCTTGACAGAATCATTAGCGAAGGTATCATACACGTCGGAAAGGAAGACGACAATGGAGATAGGTAATCCTAAAAACATGAGCGTGAAGGAGTTGGAGGAAGCGATTGCATTCTTCAATAGCTCCTACTACAATGAGGGGAAGACCCTCATTCCCGACACGGTTTACGATACTCTGGTTGAAGAACTGCGTTCCCGTTCCCCGGAATCCAAGGAACTCGATAGTCTTGGGGACGACGTACAACGGGGAGCCAAGACCTTCCGACATCCTAATCCCGTGCTCTCCCTTGCCAAGATTCATGAGGGCAAGGATGGAATTGGTATGGACCAGCTTCGCGGCTGGATTGCTGGACGTGACGTCGTGGTTGAACCGAAGTATGACGGCCTTACCCTCGTTCTGTACATTGAAAAGGGGCGGCTCGTCAAGGCCGTTACCCGTGGCAACGGAACCGAGGGGGAAGTAATCCCCCTTGATAAGGCTCTCTACATGGCCCCGCCAAGTTATGGCAATTACACGGGAGCTATCCGTGGGGAAGTGGTTGTGGCTAAGAGCAACGAAGGGCAGGTGGAAAGCATGGGGTACTCCAACCTCCGCGCTTGCGCCGTTGGTCAACTCCGCAATAATAAGCTCAAGTGGTCTGACTGGCTCATTACCTTCATCCCGTTCGATGCAAGTCCCTTCCCGGAGGGTGTTGAATCCCGCATGGAACTGCGTGGATGGCTGATGGAAATGTTTGACCTCGTAACTCTCCCCAACGTCTGGCCGGAAGGCGAAGTCCTGACGGATGAATATATCCGTGGCATGGTTCAGTACCTGCGGGAAGACAATGCCTATCCCACTGATGGTATTGTGTTTAAGTTGAACCAGAAGAACGCTATAATCCATGCGGGAGAGGCTACCGCCCATCACCCGAAGGATGCTGTAGCCTTTAAGTTCAACCCGCAGGGAGTTGAAACTACCCTTCGCGATGTCATTTGGCAAGTAGGAAGGACAGGGGTATTAACCCCGGTTGCTGTCTTCGATACGGTGAAGATTGGTGGAACCAACGTTTCCCGTGCCACCCTCTCCAACGTGGCTAATGCGGCCTCCTTCCACATTGGTGATACCGTGGAGGTGGTTAAGGCAGGGGAGATTATTCCGTACATCCGCAAGGTTCGCGGCTGTGACAATACGGTTTCCGTTGTCCCTCTGACCTGTCCCTGTTGCGGCTCCACGTTATCCTCTAGTGACCTCAACATCTTCTGTACCAATCCGTTGTGCCGGGATAAGGTAGCGGCCAAGCTGGAATACGCATGCGGTAAGAACGCACTAGACATCGATGGCATGGGGCTTGTATTCTCACGCATGATTGCAGACAAACTGCTCGCCGGGGAGAATGATGTAGAGCCTCCGACCGCAGAAACTGCTTACCTCCACCACCCGTTCCTGCTTCTCATGTCCGGCACGATGGACAATCTCATCAACGGAATCCCCGGAACCCGAGGGTACAGAGGATTCCTTGAAATCGTGGAGGAACGGAAGCACCATGCAACCCTTGCGCAATGGATTACTGCAATGGAGATTCCCCATGTCGGTTGCACCCGTGCGGAAAGTCTCTCCTATGCTTACCCCAATCTCTACGCTTTCCTCACTCTCTTCCCCGAAGATTTAAGGAACAAGCGTCATGCGGAGTTCGGCCCTCTGATGACCGAGGCAATTCTGAATTACATGGAGACCGTGCCAACATGGAATGAGATGGCGGCAATGGTTATGACAGGAGATATTCCCAATGCCGAGGGCAATGTTCCCAAGAGCACCGCGTTGCGGGGAATAAACTTCGTCATCACGGGAACCCTGTCCCAGCCTCGCCATGTATATAACCTGCTCGTTCAGGACATGGGAGGCACGGTCAAGGAGAACGTGTCAAGGAAGACCAACTACCTAGTCGTCGGTAAGGAACCGGGGGAGCACAAGCAAAAGATTGCGAGGCTCCATAAGATTCCTTCAATTACAGAAGAAGAATTTATGCAAATGATTAACCCTTCAATTACAAATGAAGAAAATTCCTAACGAATTTACACGCAACCCCTTCGTATGTCGGCTCATCTTTCGTGAAGCTAGTGTAGCTATATATGAGCTAACCCATAAAGGAAGCGGGAAGGTAAACAATTATGAGGTTGTCATCATCCGTCAGCACAAAGCGGACAATGATTTCATCAAGGTTAAAGCCGGAGATGAATACCTCCCCAGCACCAGTGAGTGGGGCCAGTATGGATGGACATTCCCCACTCTTGAACTCGCAAACTACAAAGCCAAACATATCATTCATGAACGTTCTATGGATAAATCAGGAAGTCACACTTCCGCTAACTAAATCAGTAATAGATAAACAGGTTGAGGCCGCAGAGATAATGGGTCGTATCTGCTATAAAAGCGAACCGAAGGGTGACCCCATTGCGTTTCTCTCCCGTATCATTAACCGCGGACATGAAAGTGTCATCGAGCACATCAACATCCCAGCAGTCCTCTCGACGGACAGAGCGGTGACGCATCAGTTGGTACGACACAGACATATAAGCGTCAGCATGGAGAGCCAGAGGTTCGTCAACTATGACCGGAAGGGAATCATTTGCTTCGTCCGTCCGCAGTTCTTTAACGACGAGAAGGTTGACCCGAAGACCATTGAAGAGTTTAAGGATACCTGCCAGAACCTTGCGGAGAAGTACGTGGAACTTATCCAAGGAGGACTGCCTCCCGAAGAGGCGCGGGGATTGCTTCCGAACTGCACGGCTACGGTGATTGGCGTGACTGCTAACCTCCGTGAGTGGAGGCACATCTTCCGTATGCGACTAGACGGTGCGGCCCAGCCGCAAATCCGTGCGCTCCTTCTGGCCCTCCGGCAAAAGATGGAATTGAAGTACGACCTCGCATGGGCATTCAAGGACATCCCAGTTGATACTAACCGACTTCATTCCGTTCCAGAACTATGGGCAAAATAAGTCTCAAGAAGTATCGGGAACAGATGGCGGCCAACATGAAAGCCCCAACTGCGAAGCGTCGAAGAGGAAAGTTCAAGTGCAAGAAATACGGAGACAAATTTTACTGGTATCGAGATAGCCCCGCGGAGCAAAGGAAGTTCATGATGAAGACAAGAGCTAACAAGCTTCGGTCTCGCATCATGCCTGAACATAAGCAACTTATCCATGCCTCTCTCCGGTCGAAGAAACAACTGACCGAGGAACAACTAACCTATGGTCGCATCCTTGCGTCCAGTAAACTTTCCATAGGCACAGTTAAAGAAACTACCCCAAATGAAACCCCTAGCTGGATTAAGGAGGACAACTCCTTTTTCTTCCAGTTCAAATTTCATGGCTATTTCATCAAAGGTGAAGTCCCCGTGGCTCTTGTTGGAAGTTCCTCTGCGGCTCTGGAAATATGCAGGAAGGCGTACAAGTTCGCACGGAGAATTACAAGGAAGTGGACAGTCAAAGAAGGATGTTTAACTCTACCCTCTCCCCTCCTCTTCGTCATAGCCAAGATGTCTATTCGCAAATATATCAACAAACAAATTTACAAGCACCTCACCAAATAACATGCACGCCCACGAAGCAATCAACGCAATCGTTTCAACCAAGGTAAACTCACAGGCTTTCCCCGACCTGCCGGAAGGAAAGGAATCCATGAACGATGCCGTCAACCACCCGAAGCATTACACCTCACACCCCAGCGGAATCGAGACCATAGAAATTACTGGCAAGCTTCCCTTCGCATTGGGGAATGCCGTCAAGTATTTGATGCGGTCACAGTACAAGAAGGACCGTATTGAAGACCTCAAGAAAGCACGGTGGTATTTGGAGTACCACGCTAAGCACTGGTCCAAGGTGTTTGAAACGTTTGACCTTTACCTTATCCTTGAACAGTTCAGGCGTACAGTCATGAGCCATAGCTACCAACGTAGCCCCGAAGATTCCATTCTGGTACGGCTCTTCTATATCTGGGCGCATGATAAGTTGGTTGAGGTAAACCCCGCATCAGAATTGCAACGATGTATCGGAGAGATTACCCAGCTAATAGAATCCCTCGAAGCGAAACAGAACTAAAACAAAAACCCCGGAAGGAAATATCTTCCGGGGTTTTCGCTTAGAACCCAAACAACTTACAGTCCAAACAGAATGATGTCGTTGCGGGTTCTTTATACCATGAGACCTGCGCCCTTGTCAATACTTATTTCACAGGGATAACATCAGTATTGAAACCAGCGCGTAGCTCTTCCAACTTTTTCTTGCGCTTAGCGAGTTCCCTTTCGGCTTCTTCAATAGCCCGCTCGTAATCCCGGCACGCACGCGTGGCCGCATCCTTGTAGGTGAGGAAGACCTCAAAATTAAGGAGACCGGAATCCATGATACGGAAATGGTGGTTTGTGTATTCCACCTTCACGGTCTGGGTAAAGACCTCATAGGTGACATTGTTTACTTCGACACACCTGACAGTCGGCATGCCACCACTGTGTACGATAATATATGCGGAGCAACCCCGGTGAAGGGGGAGCTTGCTAGCTTCTTCTGCGGTGAAGGTTTGGTTCTTCATACGGAGGGAAGTATGTATCAACTTGAAATAATGTCAAGGACTATTTTAGCCAGCAGTCAGATTCAATATCGAAGTGGGCCTTTACTGATAGGTCGCAACCGCATAAGGTACAATAGAGAGGGGCCGCCCCATTAGTCAGGTCCGCAAGCCCGGAAATTTTTTCCTTGAGGAATTTGCGGCCAGCTCCTTCGGCACCGCAGGTAGCGCACCCCTGCTTCTCTAAATCCGGGGGAGGCGTAGAGGTAGCATAAGGACAGGAGGCGCAGATAGCATAGCGGCGGCGGGCTTCTGCCTCGTCTACAAACCTGTGTCCCCGGCGATACCAGAGAACCATAGTACCGAAGAAGGCCAGTATCTTCTTGGCACTCATGGGTTCATACTCCTTCCATTCAATTCCCTTATCACCGCAGGTGGTACAGTATTGGGGAGGGAGAGAAGCGCAAAGCTCTGATTCAAAGAGCGCAACTTGAAAGGGTTCTCCGTTATTCATGAAGAGACGTGCGACGGATTTGCGGAGTTGTTCCAGTGAACCCGCGGAAACCTTGGTTCCCTTGAGCCTGACACTCATGGATTCAGGGACAATAAACTTCCAGCCTCCCGGAGGGGTAGCCATAATATGGTTTGGGATAATGCGAAATGAAGGGGGCACGGTTTTATATTTCTAATCGTTGATAAGTTAATATCCTCAATAACAATACGAAATGAGGGTTCGGATTTAATCTTACTTTGCGGGACTGGAACATAATAAAGGTGTGAGAGGATTATACCTCCCACACCTTACGGTTGTCAAGGATATAAACGGAGGGGTTACTGTTTCATCCGATTATGAATTTCCTCCACACTCAATGCCCCATCAATCTGAATGCTACCCTTCCTCATGAGGTTGATAATGAGTTTCTTCTGCTCTTCGATTAGGCGTTTGCCCTCGTCCGTGGTATTAGACTTCTGCAATTCACGGTTGAGCTTCGCGATAGCCTCACGTCCTGCTTGCGGGCTAATGATGTAGGGCATGATGCCTTTCATGGCCGCGCCGTAGGTCTTGGCACTCATACCGGAACTCTCAATCGCGGAAGCCAGAACTTCCTTCCGCAGAGCGGGGTCAAGCATGTTTGTAATTTCCGTAACAAACCGGACACTATTGACTAGCTTGGTGAAATTCTTCACGGCATCCGCGGTTTCCACGGCTTCCATAGATTCCACATCCACTCCGGATTCCATTCTCTTGTAGAAGTCCGGACGAAGGACGCTCATTCGCTTCGACTTAGTGACTGCCGCGTTGGCATTCTTTAACCCGGCGGCAAGGGCTTCGGTCAAATCCTTCGGACGACGGAGGCCCGCACCCAAGGACTGTAACCCGTATGCCGCGGCACTCATGTCAGGTGTATCGCTAAACAATTGTTTACCTGACTTGACTGCCCAGCCGTAGAAGGGAATCTTTTTATTGGCAACCGTCGCGAATCGTTCAAGGACTTGCCATGTATGTCCACTGCCGAACGAGGGGTTCAGCCCTGCGGCCAACAGGATTGCGTTGCCGACTGCCGGGAGAACGTTGACGCTTTCATCACCGGAGAGGCTATGCTTGTAATTGAAGTCTTCCTCATTAAACAATTCAGAAGCGGCATTCAGAAGGAGGGATTCTTCAAGCACCGTATTTTCCAGCAGGCTGATTAGTTCGGCAACCTTGTTCATCCCCCACTTGTCCACATCCATATCCATGAAGAGGCTGGGCAGGGTTTTGGCTAACACCCTGATGGTCTTGAACGGGTTCATGTATTCAAGGTTCAAATACTCGAACTCATGTCGCTTCATATCTATGATGCCAATCAAGTCCCCGAACTTATCATAGTCAGGAATTAGCCCACTATCTGCCAGCTTCCTCATGACTTCCGCGTCGTCAATGATTTTACGGTCATCGTCATCTCCCAAGACACTGGCGATAATCTGTCGGGCAACCCAGGAAGAGACCGCAGAGGTTGCAGAAATAGTTACTAAGGAACCCGCGGTACGAAGGATAGCGCGTCCCAAGAGGTAAGCCCCCTCCTTCTTCATGCCGTTATTGATAGCCCACACACCGTCTACCCCTTCACCTATGGCGTGGCCAAGGTTGTAGGCTACAGACTGGAAGGTATGGTACTGGAACATGAAGAACGGAGCCGCAACTATATTCAGGGTTTTCACCCACGAAGGAGTACGCGAACCCGTGGGGAGCAAGCTCTTCACCATGTGGGCAGTATACCTGTCCACATAAGCATCCCAACTCTGGGTAGTCTGGCTCGCGTCAATGAGTATCTGGTCCCGCGCATTGGGGTTGGCCTTGCCCTTCGCCCGCGCCAGTTGTACCTTTAATTGGGTATCGGCAATCGCTCTCTGGTTAGTGAAGAGAACAATCTTGGCCGCCGCGTCCGGCAAGCCATAGGCGAAGGACATCGTTTTGATGGGCCATGCTACGACTTTGCCCGCCATCTTGGCGGCATCCTTAGCCACCTCGCCCTTCGTCCGTTCCTGTTTCTCGTTCAGAGCTTCGGCCAGTTTGAAGAAGGAATCCTCATTCACTTCTTCAAATTCTCCTGCCATCTTACTGAACTCGTCAGACTTCCAGACGTTGCGCAGGAACTCCCCTTGACCTGCGTCCAGCAGACCAAGCTCTTGCCAGTAGCGAATCTTCTCGTTGTACCTGTCTTCCGCGGCCAGCAGTCTATCCGCGGAAGCCTGTGAAGCAAGGTCCTTGCCCTGTGATAGCCACCATAGCTTACGCAACTGGACCCAGTCCCCGACAAGGTTTGCGATGTCTTTACTCCCCGTGAATGGGAGTGCACCCGCATGGGTCATTTGAGCTACTGTACCATATAAGTTACGTAACGTGGAATTAGGACTCGCTATTAAGACAGAAAGGTTAGCCAAGCCACCCGCCTTATTCCACCATCCTTGCCCCTTGCCGGACTTCTGCCAGTACTTGCGCACCTCCTTATAGTCGTCCGTCCTGCTATTCAGGATGTCGTCGCTCGGTCTGTAGATGCGGTAGATGGCATCGGCTACATCCTTGTCGGCGTACATTCCGTTCAACGCATTCTTCGTATTCTTCAAGGAGATTTCCACCATGTCCGAGGTACGGTTTGTGGAATTCGGGGGTACGACCACACCCTGCGCTTTCAGTACGGAGGCATACTCGTCAGCAAGCAACTGGTTCACGGCAATCTTCGACTGCATGGATAGGGTATTCTGTAACGTCCCAATGGCATCCCCAATGGTGAGGTCGCTAAGTTCATACATAGCTTTCCTCTGCCATTCGGGCAAGCGTTTCCGCTGGGCCAGCGCATCTTCATTCGTCCTCTTCTTGGACAGAACTTCGTCAATGGCCTTCATGGCATCGTTCACTGCGAGGCGGGAGAGTTCCGGATATTGCAACGCTTTCAAGTCGGTAGCGGAGATGACGTTGCCCATGCCGTTCATCCTCATGAGAACGCCAGCCTGACCGCGAAGAAGATTGAGCGTCTTGTCCAGTCGTTCTGCGGCATTCATATCGGGCGTGTTCCATATCTGGTCAATGGCCGAAGTCGGGATAGTGGGGATGGCCTTGTTCACTTCGGAAGCCACGGATGCCGGGGAACCAAGACTGCCGATTTTGTCCGCAATCGTTTTTCCCGGAAGGCTGGAGAAGACATCAGCGAGGAAACTATCTCTGGCTTTCATGTCCAGAGTTTCCTTCCTCTCTGTCATCTTTGACTTCGTGCGATAGTCTGCCTGTGCTATCATGCTCATGGCCTTATTATATATGGCACTGATGTTGTGGCCGTCCCTCAAGTCTGCAAGCATTTGAACCGCGCCGAAGTTGTTCTGAATGAAGTCCAGAATTTCCCGGTTCCTGTAGTTCTTGGCTACACCCTCGAACAGGAGTTTATAATTCGCGGAAGCTCTCGGTGGAGCGGATACCAGCGGAAGTTTCAACTCGTCGTGGAGCGCGGCCAATGCCTGCATGTTGTCCAGCACTTGGCTTACGTTTTCGGATAGTTCTCTCTGGTGCGCTTCGGCATGAGAGATTGCGGCTTCCTGCAACAGTTTCGTCAGACCGTCGTATTTCTGCGCCAGTTCTCCGTTGGGGTTTGCGATGATGTCTTTCATCGTCCGGGTGAAGTCTCCGGCATGGCGTCCTACGGCCATGTAGGTGCGATGAAGATAATTCATCTCCGCGGCGTTGTCAGCCATACGGCTATCTCCAATGAGCTTGGCAATAGAGATTTGCGTTGCGGCAATTTCTTTACGGGAATCGGCGATGACATTGTGGACCAGTTGACCTACAACCCCCTGTGACAGAAGCCACTGTTCAGCGGCATCCCGCTTAGCCATATACTCCGCTTGTTTTTGACGGCGTGCATTGAGGATAGCGTTGTCCCGTTTCAGCCACACGGAACCAGCAGGGGTAGCTACGCCAGCGCGAGTTACACCCGCCTTCTTTGTTGCGGCGTAGAAATCATCATTGGCTTCCCGGATGATTTGTTTAGCTTCGGCCCGTGCCTTAGCGATGTCCTGAATCATAGGAGCGATGACGGGATGGTTTGTACTCTCCACATAGAGGTAGTCATTGCGAAGGTTGGACCACCTGTCCAGAAGTTCATCCATAGAGAAGGGACTATCCGCTTCGTTAATCATATCCGCGAGATAGTTTTGTGTGTCGCGGGCAAGGCCAAAGTAGGTGATATCCAGATTGGCATCCCCCGTCGCGGAGATACGAGAGCCAAGGTCGGAGAGCGATTTGTGAATCTGCTGGGAGAGCATGGGGAGAGCTACCTGCTTGTCCAGCATGGCACCATATCCCTTGCCGCTCATGTCTTTAATCCGGCGCATCATGTCGTTGATTTCCAGTCGCCCTTCACTATTAAGCGCAAGGGAGTTAGCCAGACGCACCGCTTCCGCGTGCCTATTGACGGCATCGGTGACGGTCTTCTTAGCCAACGCGATACGGAAGTCGCGGGTCTGTTCATGCTGACGAACTTCTGCTTGAGCCTCTGCGTTAATGCGTGCAACAGTTTCAGGGTCAATATCGTTGTCCATATTCCCCGACATGTCAAGAATGGACTTGCTCCATTTCTTTCGCGTAGCGGCATCCCAGCCCAGATTATCCGCACGGCGTTGAAGCATATCGCCAATTTTGTCAATGCGTTTAATACTACGTTCATACGCCGCATTAACATTGGCCATTTGTTCCAGCACAATCAGCTTCTGTTCCTCGGACTTAACATTGATGCCAGCCTTGTCCCAGTTCTTGGTTACACCCAGCCATCCGTTCTTAATACTAGTCACCCAGTTCCCGGCATTCGTGCCAATGATTTCTGCGCCAAGGCCGAAGGACAGTCTCCGGGTCATGTCAGTCTCATAGGCCATCGGGTTAAAATAATCTACCCCGTTGCCCATAGTATAATCCGTATCATCTACTTTCCATGACGGAGTGCGAGGCATATCGAACCACTTGCCGGGGGTCATGTCCGCGACGCGGGCCACATAGGAATCCCATTCAGCCGCGCGTTCTGCGGCGGCGGTTCCGTCCATATCGTCCGCAGTTTGTCGCACGTCCCTAATCAAATCCTTAAGCCATTCGACGAGGCGCACATGAATAGGCTTCCGGCCTCCCGCCGCTTCGGCATAGCGAGCCAAATCCGTGATGGTGATATTGTCTCCGCTAGCTTCCGCTACCATGAAGTTCATGACAGGATTGGAGAACGCGACACTGGCAAATTCGTCCGGGCCGCGGAGACCGTAGTTGAGGTCGGAAGCGAGCGCGGCGATGGCGTTCATCTCATTGATGTCCACGCTAGCGTCATACATAGCGGAGAGACTATCAACAATGTTGTTGTAGTTCTCTGCAATCGCGCTTCTAATCTTATCCATCCGCTGGGAATAGTCCGCGTTGGTGGTACGAAGATGACGGTCAATGAGGTGGATGACTTCGTGTAGTACCGTTCCCGTTACGCTTTCAATCGCATTGTCCCGGTTCACGTACAGGTCAATGACACCGCCGACAAGCTTCCCGTCCGTGCCGTTCATGTAGGTGATACTGGCGGGGGAAGAGATGTTCGCCGGGGCATTGGTGGCTCGGATAGCAACATCCAAACCAGCGGCATGCAGTGCGCGGAGCACTCCATCAATGGCCGCGGCCTGTGCGGGGGAGGCATTAACTTGAAGGTCCGAGAGGATGCCGTAGGCATTTGCGCCAGTCCCATCCGTCGGGAGATTGAGAGCGGAGACTTTATCTCCCCACTTGGTGCTGGGGGTACCTCCCTCACCCGTGTTGTACATGCTTGCGTGCGGAGCGATGACAACGGTTTCTCCCGTGTTGCTGGTAATCATGGGGGCGTTAATCCCGGTCATCTCGTTCAGGGAGACGAGCTTCGCGCCGCGCTCCAATGGCGTACCATAGGAGAGCCACGCGCCAGTATTACTATCGAACGAGGCGATTGCCGCATCCATGTTATCCACGGTTTCCACGGAACTGGGGGTAACTACTCCCGTCTCTACCATAGCAGTGATGGGGGCAATAGCATTGTCCCTCTCCTTCCGGGCAATAGCTACCGGGGATTCCTTGGGTTCCGTGGGCACCGGGGATTCCGTGGTAGCCGGGGATTCCGTGGTAGCCGCGGCTTCCGTCAATCCGTTAATAACGTTAATGGCGGCATCAAGGTCCTCGTCCCCTGTAGTAATGATGGACAGGTCGTCGTCTACTTCGATAACCTGAACCCGGTCTCCCATAGCATCAAGGGCTTCGGACAACATGGTTCGCATGGTGTCGAGGTTTTCCTTATTTGGGAATGACAGGGTATTGGGCAAGTCGTTAATGGCTTCTGCCATGAAGGAGCTTGCCGCGGCACTGCCCTCATAGGTATGTATTTCGGAGGCCCGTTCAACTAGGTTGCGGAACTGGGTGAAGTTGCTGATGCCCATACGGGTTGCTCCTTCCACCCACGCCTTGCGGGTTTCATCGGAGACTGCCAGACTTTCATGGGCAATGGATTTGTCCACCCATTCGCGGGCAACTTCCGCGGCATCCCCCTTCTCCCCGGCAATCTCGATAACCTTCTTTCCGGTTTCTACCAAGCTTTCCGGCACATTGTTTTTGGTAATGGCTTTGCCCGTTTCCTCGATGATGTTGCTCGCATCTTTCGTAATATCCGGTAGCATGGAAGTAGCATCCTTTACATCGAGAGTGGGAGCGGCTTCGGTTTGGAAACGTATGTTCCCTTCACCAGCTAACTGGCTACCAACGTAGCCGCCGATACCTCCAAGGAAAGCAATCTTTATGGCACCGCTAATCACTTGGTCGGTAGTGGCAATAGAAGATTCAGAGATTTCTCCGTTCTTCACCAGTTCGGTAAATGCCCATTCTTGGAATTCGTCTGCCAGTTCTTCGGTGGCTCCTTCCACTACGGCCTTGCTCGTGCTGTACAGATAGGAAGCAACGGCAAACGTCTTTTCCTTGGTATTCATTTCAGACCACGGCTTGCTTCTCCATCCGGCAATCTTCCGTTCAAGGGTTTGGAATGGAGATTGACCGCGAAGGTTTTTAGCCCCAATAATCTTACGCATGTAGGAATCCATACCTGCGCGGTTGTTGATGAGAGTACTACCAGTAGATACGAGAGCCGCACCAAAGAGGGCACGCATGTTGGCAATGCTCTGTGCCCTGTTCAAGTTCTCGGCAGTCGGTTCCTTCCCTTCCATCTCCCTATCATAAATGGTATAGAAGATGTCGGAGTAAGCATTCGGTGCAACCTGCGAGATGATGCTAAGATTTACCCCGGCTCCGGCTCCTGCCCGTTCGAGGTTCAACGCCGCAAGGTTGTCGAGGTTGCGCTGAATAGTTCCACTCAAACGTCCCGCCAATCCCGGACGGGCGGCAGGGACCAAAGCTTCTGCCCGCTTCGCTACAACGTTAGCCGTTGCCTTCGCGAACCGCGATAGCGCGGTACGTTCCAGTGCACGCCCAGCGAGGCCGCCAACTTTACCAGCCCCCGCGGTTGCTACCATTTGGTAACCGAGGTTAGCGATTTCCGCAGTATAGTCCGCAAGGATATTGCCTCGAACAAGTTCAGCTTCCGCTTCCTGTTTTTTGTTCAGCTGGTCCCAGAGGGTGCGGGTATGTTCCATCGCCGCACGACTGCCAACTGCATTCTGTGCAAAGAGAAGAGCACCATAGGCGGCACCCGTCCCAAGGTCGATTGCCTTGTGTGTACCTATCTGGAACCCGCGGAGAACAGAGTTGAGGGTGTCTTGCCCTTTCTCCTGCCATGCGGAGAGGATGTCCTCGTCACTCTTGCCCGCTTCCTTCTGTTCGTTGTAAAAATTCTTGAAGGAAAGGTGCTTGTCCAGCCGCTTCATGGATTCAGTCAAGATAGGGTTGAACTGCAAGCCGGAGCCAAGCCACGTATCGCGAAGCGTCCCCAGCGTCTCGTCCAATGCAATGTTGTCCTTCACAAGTTCCTGTGCGGATTTCTTGCGGAGGTTCTGGAACTTCTCAATGGTGCGATTGATGAGACCTTCGTCCGCGCCACTAGCACGGAGAGCCTCAATGCTCTGGTCCATCAGCTTATCATTGTAGAGAGCATTGGGGTTCAGTTCGAGCGTGGCGTTCGTATCAACTTCCTTGGTGTGTGGATTGTACGCAAAGAGACTGCCACGGCCAACGCCCAAGTCACCCATACGTGCGGCATGGGAGAGGGAGTTAAGGGCATCGCGAGTACTTTCAATATGGTACTGGGCCATGTATTCCTTCAACTGTTCGGGACCTACTTCAAAGGCAGGGCCTCCCACTACACCATACTCCCAAGAGCCGTGCCTCGTTCCCTTCCTCCATTCCATCGTACTCATTGGGTCAGTGGTCTTGCCCACACTATTCCCCGGTTGGAAGGTAAGTACGTCCGCAACTTGTCCTGCCGCGCTTCGGTAGTTAGCCAGTGCGCCTTTGACTGCATCCATGAGGGTGCCTCTCGGTGTAGCTTTGGCGGTATAGTCCTGAATCAGTTTCGTCGTCCCGGCCTGTAGTAATATATTCTTCGGAACCCCCGGAAACCTTGTAGCCAATTCTTCCATCATGGCATCAGCCATTGCTTTCTGGTAGTCGGAGGTTACCACGGCATGACGCTCGGTGGCTAAGGTATTTGCTCGTTCGCGCACTGCATCCATGTCCACGCCGGGGGCAAGGGCCAATGCCGCAGAAGCTACTGCTTCGGGGTTAAGGAGAGCATCCCTTAGTCCCACGGCATCCAATCCGGTGTAGCTCTCTTCCATCCGCGAGACAATGTTGTCCACGGCTTTAACCTGCGCTACTGCCATTTCCCCTGCACGTTTAGCGGCGGGAGAAAGGGAATCGGATTCCTTGGATTCCTTGGCTTCCGGGGATTTAATATCTTCCGTACTCCGGGACAGGTAATCCCCGTAGTCGCGGACAAGTCGGAACATTTTGCTGGGAGACTTGGAAAGGTTGGCGAGTTCAGCAAAAACATTCCCAGTAAATGAAGGTGCTGAATCAGAGAATTCGCCAACGCCAAGCTCCCCCACGCTCGTTTGGCTGGGGGTTTTCTTCTGCACGCCCTCCGTCGAAGAAGGGCGGTGTTTGTCGTAAAGAGCCTTAGCGGCACGATAGTTGCCAATGTCTTCGCGCCTAATCGTATTGATGACGCTTTCTATTTCTTCTGCGGTGTAAGCAATAGGTGCGGTCTCGATGGCTTGTTCCGTAGGTTTACCAGACACAACATCTAGATTCTTGTTGAGGTAATCCTTCCGGGCCTTCTCCATTGTGGTGGCAATGGATTTGGCCACCGCCTTTGCGTTACGGTTTCTGTCCGCGGCAATGGCGAGGAACTTTTCCGTTACGACGGGGTTCCCGTCCTCTCCACTTCCGAAGCCAGAGCGGGATAAGAATGCAGAATGTTGGGGAGGAAGTTCGGAGGAAAGGACTGCGATGATGCCCGTATTATTCGTAATCTTTTTAATAGCATCCTTATCGCCACGAGCGGCGGCCGTCAAATCAACCAGTGCATCCTCTCCGCGCTCTACATAGTCTTTCATGTAGTCGATTCCCTCAAAGCTGTACCCACGGTTTCCTTTGTTCAAGATGTCGAGGGCTTTATTTTCCTCGGCGGTTTTCCATTCTTGTTCCGTATGGGCGCGCAATTTATCTTGCCATTCTACATTCTTCGCGTGTTCCGCATCCTTTTTCTGTTTCTCCGCAAAGTCATCCACGGACTTAACGATAAAGGTGTCAAACTCTGCGGTGGCTTCTGCGGCTTTCTCCGCACGGGTCTGTCTCTTTTCCGCTAGCCTTTGCTCGCGGTCCAGTGCTTTCTGTTTTCTGTCTTCTTGTTTCTGCGCTTGCGTCTCTTGCCACGCGGCGTGCCTTTCTACGGCTCGCTGTTCACGTGCAATACTGCTTCCCGACTTCGGAGTGAAGTCGGACATATTGGCGGTACTAAAGTCAATGGCCATATTTGTTGAGTATTAGTATAATAAGTTTGCCCCACTCATGTGGGTCTTCGCTATCCTATCATGAGTGGGGCAAGGGTCAAGTGAAATATTAATTATGACAAATTATTTTCGGAAGTCCAAGTGAGTGAACTCCGGTCCCTTCATCAGTTCAGTGTAGAGGGCGAGCCTCGCTTGCGGGTCTTTCTTCTGTAGGGCTTTATACTGCGCGTATTGCCGAGCGAAGCGGGGGTCCCGGATGTTGAGCCGATTCCTGAACATGTTGCGCAGTTCTTGTATTTTAGCCCGTTCCAGTTTTTCGAGGGTCTTAATCTCCTTACCAAACTTTTCCGGCTGGGCGTACATGGTTCGGACGCGGAGGTATGTTTGCGCCTGTGCTCTTGCTTCGGGGCTGGCGGTTTCATCCCTCAAGGTTCGTAGCATATTCTCGGCCGTGCCAGTACCCGCAGTCGTCGGGACGCTCGTAGGTATGGAGGAATTGCCGGAGGGGAGAGCAGAGGCGGGGAACCTAGAGCCAGAGGGGGCGGCAGTAGTTCCCGCGGTAGCTCCCGCGGCGGTTCCCGCGGCGGGCGCGTTCTTGGTCTGGCTCTCTACAAACTTGCTATACATCGCGTTCCTATCCGCTTCCGGCATGTTCATGAATATCTGGAACTTCTCCGGGCCAAGCTTCTTCTCCGCATACGCATAGAACCCAGCCATAGAGGTGTCGGGGCTAGCGGTTGGAGCGGAACCCTTGGAACCCGTGGAAGCCGTCGCTTGTGTCGGCATAGTCGGAGATATGACAGGCATCTGCCCACGGCTTATGTTCTGGTCCACGCCACGAAGCATAAGCCTGTCCTCCGCAGAGAGTTTCCCCGCCGCGGCTTGTTGCATGCCCGCCGCATAGGTCGCCCGTTGCTGGGCGGCGTAGGCCGCGCTGTTGGGGTCGACCTCAGTAATCCCCCGCCCATAGGGACTAGGAGACTGGGCCGCCGTGGGAGCCGCGGATGCGGGGGGATTCTTGATGCCGTGGTTACTATTGGCCGCGGCGATGGTGTTCATCTCCTTCGCGTCGACGGGTTTGTTCGGGTCGTTGTTATTCATTGGACGGAGGGGGATGTCGGGGTTCGTCTTCGGAAGCACCTCGTCCATCGTCTTCTGCTTAATGGACTTGGCGGCGGGGATGCCCCCGCTCGCGCTCGTCTCGCTCGATATGTCTGTACGTTTGGTAGCCATGATTACATGAGGTTAAGTCCGGGGCATTGCATGATGCCGCCATTCTGAATAATGTTCGGAGCCTGATACGTTCCCTGACGATATTTGCGCAGGTGGTCATTCAGGTATTTGACGGCAAGGCCGTAGCTGTCCGTCCCCATTTGGGTGTTGCCCTGTTCATTATAGACCACGGCCAGCATCATCGCCTTCAATGCGGGAAGACATCCGGGGTAGATACGAACCTCCTTGTCCTCCCATGCCGCGTCATCATAAATGTTAAGAGACAGGCCGCGCAATGCGCACCGTGCCGAAACCGTCATGACGTTGCTCGCGGGGTTGTCGTTGATGCCGTTACTGCCAGACAATACCGAGTAGGTGCGGAGGTTCTGTTCATTCAGCCCCATGTCCAGCATGATAGCATGATAGCCGCTATCGTGCTTCGGATATTCGGAACGGAACCAAGTGTTGCTTTCGAACATGGCCCGGTCGATGATGTTGTATTTCTTACCGCTGGGCGACCATGCCTCGACAATACTATCATACTCTTCGGGCAGGGAGATAGAACCCCCGCGAGGGATTCCTTCAAAGTCCAAGGTATCCACGGAATCCGGGGATACCGTGGCCTCATTGAGCAGGAGGTTCTGCGCTTCCTTCAATATACGACGGAAGTCGACGTTGGACTTGGACGGCGGCTGGTTTGTGATGAGCATGCAAAGCTCGTCACAAACATTGCGATAGGTCAAATAGGATTTGGTAATAAATGCCATGAGCTTAACTGGGTGGATAAATGGTTACTTTCTTGCACATCATGCCTCCGTTCCACGGGGATGCGTAATAGGAGGTCACGGGTTTCCAATCTGTGTGGGTAGTCCCCGGAAAGTTCGTATTAAACGCGCCGGGAAGCCACTTGGCGTCCTGATTGCCAATGGTTACGGTTATAGCCAGCGGGCCGTGGAGGCATGCGGGCAGACGGTAATCGCAAAGCGGCGAAGAGAAATACCCACTGTTCGTCGTGAACTGTACCGACGTCCCAAGGCCCCAGCCTTTAGGCCATGTTCCGTCGGGGGAGAAGGCTTCCTCTACCACGGCGGTGCAGGGGCCAGAGTAACTGTCCCTCATCATCTTGGTCTGCGGGAAGTACTTGCCCTCCTGTCTACCGGAGAGGTCGGGCCTCGTATCCCACGGAATCCAATAAACCGAACCGAACACGGCAGGGAAACTGTAGTTCATCGTCGTAGTATATTTTTTGTAGTACCCGATTCCCGGAATCTGCATGTAACTATCTACGGCGTAGCAGGGGTTCACCCATTGGCGCAGGACGACGCGCTGAATTTTGTCGCTCATCGTGACCTTGAACGTATTGCCTCGGAGACTGCATATAGTGACACCGAACTGGAAGTAGGGGAACTTCGTTCCGTCGTAGGTCAGGGTAATCTTCTCGGCAACTGCGGCGTTAAGGACATAGTTCCCGGCACGGTATTTAGTCTTCGCGCCGTTCGATGTATTGACCGTAGGTTCCGGCAGGTCGGGTTGTCCTGTATTGCTAGTCGTGACTACCTCAATATTAAAGACCTCTGTCCCGTTGATGTGGATGGGGATGATTCCATTGATGGCATTGCCATTGGGGTTAATGACAATGGCGGTCATGTTCAGCTGGCCGTTCTCCACATCCAGATATACGTTGCCAATACCAGAGGGCAATGTGCCCGCGGAGAATTTCATCTCTGGGTTATATCCATTGGCTCGCTGGTAGATGGCAGTACCATCCATGACGCCCAGTGGGAACGTCCACGGTGCGCTCGTTACGCCCTCCGCATAGAGGGTATCACGGATAATCGCTTCCATCCCAATCTTGTACTGGCCGTTCTGTGTCAGCCACGGACCGTCAGGGTTGGGGGCGTTGTAATAATATCCTGCTTCAATCGTGCCGGGGGATTGGACTTCGGGATAGCTGTTCTGGATATATATGTTCCACCAGCGCATACCCTTAAACCGGATGCCCACGTTCATACCTCGGTCAGCATGCTGGTTGTCCGTACTAAACGAGCCGAGCAATGCAAAAGTATTCGCGAACTGGGGGTAACTGGGGTCGTTCCATCCATTGATGAGGGACATGGTATGGAGCATACCCGTGGCCGGGACCGAATCCTCAACCGCAGTAAAGTCAGAAAGGTTATATCCGATTTTGGTCCACGGCGTGTCGGGGATGGTAATGGCTTCCTCGGTTTCCGGGGTTTCCAGCTTCCGGCCATAGTAGGTATTGCCCACGGCATCCGTGTATTTGGTGAATCCTTCCTTCTGCCAATCGGTATCGAAGTCAGTGCTCGGATTATGTACAATCTTCCGCAGTACAGGATAGACCTGATTGGTTATCCTGTCAAACGAGGATTCCCAGAATTCATCAATCTGGTCGTAGGTGGTGCAACTCTTTCGCGTTTCCTTGTGGCTATATCCTTCATGGACCACCACAGAGGAATCTACACGCCATTGGCTACAGTTCTCGCCGGGGTCAGGAGGGTCAATCGCCGGGACATTGCCGTTCGCTGTCCAGTCAACGGACTGGCTAGTCGTCACGGTTGTATTGATGCACCGGACAAAACGGGAATCAGGGTTACAACAATTACCGGAGAGGCTGTTCTGTTCCTCTTTCTCCGCAATGTTACTGTTCCGTTTGTACATAGATACAAGGGTGTACATCTGCGTACTCGGATAACTGCCCTTGTCCCAGCCAGCACTAACGGGCTTATTGTCCAGTTCAAGGAGGGGCATGTGAGGAATGCGAGCCTGTCCCGGTTCCTTCCCTCCGCCATCGACGGGCCAAAGCGGCGCGGCCCAGACCTCTCTCGATAACTTAATTGCAGTCTGCGCCACCCATTCAGATTCGGGCAGGGACGTTCCCGGACCACCTTCATCCCACACCGTATCTCCCTTCTGCCAAATGTTATAAGGGACGAACTCTTTAACCACCGGGCCGGGCAGGGTTTTATACACACGGATGACCCTACGAAAGTACTTGCGCAGGTGTTCCTCTTCGAACTGGGCTACTTCTTCATATACCAGCTGGGCATCGTATGCCGTGTAGAAATGCTGGTCATAGAAGTCAGGGTCAAGCTTTTCGTTGCTGGGGTCAAACGAGCCAAGAGGGAGCGGGGCATACGCGGAATCCGTGGGTTCCACCCATTCCCGTGTAATCTCGTAGAAGTCCTTCAACTCTTCCGTGTCTGCATCCGGACCCATGAACTTACCCGTAGCGGCAGTATCTTTCAACGTATAGCCGTCACGGATTTTCTTCATGTCCTGAATGTTATATCGGAACTGCTGTTCCGGCGGGACCATGTAGTAGAAACGATAAACGTGCTGTCTCGCCGCCTCATTGACGGGTTCGACATGCACGAGAACTGCATCCCGCATGAACGGGAGGAAGGTCGTACCTGCGGTGGGTACGAACGGAGTTCCCAATTCAATGGTAATCTCGCTGGGATTCTTGGCAATCCTCTCAACGAAGAACATCACGTTCTTTACCACAGGAGTGGGAAAGTTAATTATCGGCTCACCCATTGGCCTGTCAGGACTGAACCCATTGCGCCACGAGGAATCCGTGGTTCCAATGGGTATCGTCGGAGGCTGTGGGTTGGAGGCCGGAGTGTTAGGAATTAAGGCCATGTATATTGGTTTGATAGAACGGCATGATTGCACCGGGAAGCGGGGGTGTCCACAACATGTGCACATGTCCGTTCAACGTTAATTGCATTGGTTCTCCCCGCTGAAAACTTACTGTCTCGCCCCGATAATAGGTGCGGTTTGTTCTCCTGTCAATAACATATCCTCGTATGACAAGTAATTTATGGCTTCTCTCCGCGTCAATAATTCTTGGCAGTTGAACTTCTTCACGAGTTTTAACCTGTGTAACCGAAGAGGTAAGGGTCTCGCCGTCATAACGAATTCCTACTTTCCCTCGTAAAAAATAGGCCCATTGGTTTCTGGGCAGTTTTAGCTCACCCTCGCGACCAAGAGGAAGGGAGGCATAGAATTGATTCCGTGCATGAATCTTTTCGCCACACGCGCGAATTCGTTTTTGCAACTGACTAAGATTCCGAGACAACTCGTTTTCGAGTTGTTCCTGCTCGGGGCTTTTTCGGAACAGATTGAATAGTTTCATTTCTGTCGGAGGGGGGTGTATCTTGTTGCGAGATAGCGCAGAAGGCGCGGTCGATTATCTCTTCATGGTCGCTTCGTAGATTGTCTATTTTTCCATGTAATTGGTCTAGAGAATCATCCAACTCGGATATAACTCTTAGAGCTTCTTGCAATAATATGAGAAAGGACTTCTCCTTGTCAAGACTAAACTCTATCTTTTTTGAGAGGTACTTATATGCCAGCTTTACTGCCACGTAAATAACTCCCACAAATACGAGATATGCGGGAGACATTTCATCGACGATACGAGTGAGAAGCAAAGTCCACACGTTGCCGTCAATGGTGTTAAGCTGTGCGACGAATTTAAACACGGCGGCAAGGAATTACCTTGCCGCCATGTTATCATTTGGGGTTTAACGGGTCAAGAAAATTCCCCACTTATTTCCTTGACAACAGAGTTAGGGCGTAAGCATGTCGTGCATCGCATCGGTTCATCCAGCCCGTAAGGAACTTTTCCTTCACCGGATTGGCCCTTACAATGGAATGATAGCGGGCACGACAAGCACGGTCCAGCAAATCGAGGACTACCATTTCATCCCATGATTGAATGGCATGTGTCCATTTGGCTTGGGTATTTTTCCCCCACTTGCCGTCAATACCAATGTCGAGCATGCGCTGGACGACCTTAGTCGTTCCCGCCACACCCATGTTGAAGGTCATGTCGCGAAGCATGAACTCAATGGCGTAGCATCCTGCAACTCCCTTGGCAACCAGTGGTTCCGTATTAGCGAGAACATAGCGGAGGCATTCATCCCATGCCGCTTCTCTATCGCCCCGGTCCAACATGGATTTGATTAGATTGAATTCCTTGGGTTCAATCCCATCACAGATACCGGCAATCTCCCACGTGCCGCCGCCGTCGCCAGAGGGGAGGCGAGTTACGCGCAGAGATTCCGGCCCGGTAATCTTGTAATCCTCCATGTTGAGAATCTTCTTAGCCATGCCCTTGCGGACAAGCTCTGCCGGGGACACGTATGCCGCGGATACCGGGGAATCGTTGGGTTGTTCATCGGGTTCCACGGAAACCGTGGGTTGTATCTTCTTCCATATAGCATCAATGGTCTTATCACCAAGGATACCGTCGGGTGAAGTTCCCGCCCACTTCTGTATTTCCTTTATCTTGTCTTTCCTTGTCATTAGTTTTTTCTACTTTGATTCCGTCAGGGGTTAGCTTCCCCAATGAGATTTGAAGGTTAATGATGTTAGCCATCGACTGGGCAATCTCTTCACCCCATTGCTTGAAATGAAGAGTGCCCAACGGGGTGGGGATTTCGTTGGTAATTCCTGCGACAACATAGGTGTCCAACTTAACTCGAACTATATCCGAGGTTACTTCTACCTTGGCTTCCGTGGGTACGGGTTCGATTTCATACCACATGACATCCTGTATCTCTTCGTCTTCACTATCCGCTTGAGGGTAATGGACACGAACGACACCAGCAACATCCTCGTCGGACATTACCCGGAGGATAGACCCTGTTGGGATGCTATCCCCGCAGGTCCCGCATCTCCCCGTATCTACTCTGCGAACGATGTCCCCGCACTTAAATCTGGTCTTAACTTTTCCGGGTCCTGCTTTCATTTTCGTTTTTGGTTTTGTTTATATCTGGTAATATGACATGCTCGTTAAGGTCCTCAACGATTTGATTAGCCCAGTCCTCTACCTCACAGCACATGTCAACCTCTTGGTCGCCCAGCTTATATCTGGTAGGTATGCGGAGAACGGGCTGATAGTTGAAGAGGATGATAGCCTCGTCCCGTGTGTATCGGACGAAGACTTCATGTTCGGTCTCTTCCACTAGCTCAAACTCGTAGAAGGGAAGCCGCCTCCATGCGTTGTCTCTGTCCTTGACAAGGATTTCGAAGTTATTATCCTCAACCTCTTGAACATACATGAGGGAACCTTCCACTAGACCTAGACATCTCCCGGGATGTCTTCCTGTGTTGATGAACCGAACAAGGTCTCCCTTTTTGAATCTGCGTTTGTTAGTCATTGAAGATTGGTTGTTCCTTTTCGACGAAGGTAATCCCCGTGTCGGATTCTTCCGTCGTGCATTTCTTAATCTTGTCACGAAGTTCGATTGCCATTTCGAGGGCGAAGTCTCTTGTCGGAAGTCCCTTCTCATCCTCATTCCTGTGATAGGGGAACATAGCGATACGGTAGTTTCGATGAATCACCGCAATGATTCCTGCTCGCGGGTATTCCATTAAGAAGGTTTCCAGTAGATATTTATCGTTGGTCATTGTTGTTCCTTTTCGGTTTAAGTAGTTTGATTCCCTTTTCGGTTTCGATAATCATGCTCTTCTCAATTTTGTGGGCAATCTTCGTTGCCAGTTTCTTTGCCGCGTCTCGCGTCATGAAGCCCCGTTCGTCCCACTCTGTGTAGTAGAAAAATTGGGCAACGGCAATCCCATCATATTCCACTTCGAACCCGCCGAGCATTTTATTCTCGAAAATTCTTACTTTGTCATTCATGATTTATTCGTCTTGGATTGTATAGTCTGTCGGGTAAAGGTCAATGCCCCTTTCTGTCATAACGGGATTCGCGTGGATGAGATGGCGAGCAACCATCTTCGCCATTTCTATAGCCCTTTCGCGCGTGGGATAACACTGTTCCTTCTCGTCTCCCTCCTGACAATAGTTAAAGATGGCAAAGGTATCTCCCTCATATTTCACCTTGAGGATTCCTACTCTCTTATTATCTACAATACTAATCTCGTTGGTCATTGTTGTTCCTTTTAAGTTTAAATCCTTTTTTGGTTTTGATGGTCGTACTATTTTCAATTTTGCGGACTAGCTTCTCGGTCAGCTTCTTGGCTTGCTTCTTGGTGAAATGTCCTTCCTCGCCTTCCGTGCAATAGTAAAAGGCGGCAACGCAACAGTTTTCAAGCATGACCCGGAAAAATCCGGCAATGGGGTCATCTACGGTGGTAATATTTAGAGTGTCAGTCATTAGTATTGTTCCTTTTAAGTTTGATTCCCATCTTTGTTTCTATGACCGTGCTCTTCTCAATTTTGCGGGCGAGCTTGATGGCTAGTTTCTTAGCTTGCTTCTTGGTGAAGAAGCCGCTTTCATCTGCCACGCAATAGTTGAAAACGGCGACGCAACTTCCTCTGTGCCTGACGCGGAACATTCCGCTAGTAGGGAGGTCATAAACACGGGTATCTGAATCGTTATTCATTGATGTTGTTCCTTTCCAATTTGATTCCCTTTTCGGTTTCGATAATCATGCTCTTCTCAATTTTGCGGGAGAGCTTGTCGGCCAGTTTCTTAGCTTGCTCCTTGGTGAAGAAGCCACTATCATCTTTCACGCAATAGTAAAAGGTGGCAACGCAACAGTTTTCAAGCAGGACCCAGAAAAACCCGATATCGGGGTCATCTACGGTGGTAATATTTAGAGTGTCAGTCATCGGTGTTGAAATAGATTTGGTTAAGTGATACTCCCTCGATGGTACAAACTGTCCCTCTGCTAACTACGTAGCGGGCAATCTTCGTTGCCAGTTTCTTTGCGGAATCTCGTGTCATATATCCTTGTTCACCAGAGCCAGTGCAGTAAAGAAAATCTGCAATGACACTTCCACAGTGAGTTACTCGGAAGAATCCAAATCCTTTGTCTTCTAAAATAGCTACTTTGTCGTTCATGATTTATTCGTCTATACGTTTGCGGTTTCTATTTTTTGAGGGTCGCCGGGAATGGCAATCTCCCAACAGAAGGAGGCGATGAAATCGTTGCGAAGAGTTACCTCTTCTCCGACTTTATACCATCCATCGGGAAGGAGATAATCCCTCTTCATATCAATGGCGGCTCCTGCCTCTATTGGTTCCAACGCCATGAAACGGTAGTCCCATTCGCCGCTCTCGGTCTTAAAGGATTGCAGGATGAACCAAGGGGTAACGTCGGCGGCTTCATCCCCATCTTCGGTTTCCTCCCCAGTAGACGTTCCTACGACGCGGGCACAATAACCGTTCCTCATGTTCTCCAAGGCAACCCCGAAGGGCAGGTTGAAGTGAGAGAGGGAATAGGCAATAACGCCCCATGTCAAGGACCGGGCGCGGGAGCAAACCCCGTCAAGCCTTGGAAGTACCGTGGCTATTACTTCGGGGTTGCTCTCCGGGCCGTCGGAACAAAGAAAAAATTCTCGGACGCGAGTTGTTGTAGGCATGGGTTCTATTAGACGTAATTGTTCAGTAGTCCGTAAATCTTTTGGGCACTCTGCTCGAAGTCCTCTGCCAGTTTCCTTAGCGCGGGTTCATTCCCGGCAATGGTGTAGAGGTAGGGAACGATGTCATGTAGGATGACATTTCTGTACAGGATAATGCAATTAGTAGAAGTATCAGGCAACACGGGACGCACCAGCATGGGCTTTACCATCCAGTCGCGGCCATGTAGTCCGAGATAGGTTTCAATGAAACTGTCGGCAATGCCGCCCAATTCTTCTACCGCATCGTCGTATCGTTCATGATGGAATCCACTACTTGTCTGGTAATGGAGGACCTTCAGGACGGGGTAGAGTTGCAGGATGTGGGATAAATCAAGTTGCATGGTTAGATGATTTGAAGTGTGAAGGGGAAGGTGCGGGTCCAGTCAACCGTATTGGAGAACTCAACAGTCATCCAGTAGGTCCCGACAGGATATTCGGCAGGGTCTAATTCAAAGATGTCCGTAGGAAGGATAATGGTGTCAGCAGTGCCTCCGGGTTTCACCGAGGACGTCATGCCAGACGCGACTGTCTTCCATACAGGCAAGGCTCCGGCGTTGAGCGGGGCTAACTGAATCTTCCATGCAAAGGGGCTTGACGGGGAGACGTTGACAAGAAGAGCAGAGGCATGGGAGAAATTAAACCGGAGGTCTCCCTTAAATCCTGCACCGAGAGGGAGGATGAGAGAGGACATTCCATGCTGAACTTCCAACGTGGGATTTACGCTTACCTGTTCGTAGTTCGCCTTGCGAATAAACTGTCCGAGGCTTCCGTCAAAATATAATTGGTTTGTGTTCATGGTGTGAATGAAGATTAGATATTCTGTTTGGGTTTGTCAACCATAATCTGCACGCGGCGCGGATAATCCGCGGAGCATGGAGCGGTGCTTGCGCTCTTTTCCCAGCCGCGTTTCACGGCGATGTCGAGAACCTCCTTGTCGTATTGGTAGTCGAGGCTCACTCCGAAGTGTCCGGCGAACGCGTCATGATAGACATAATAGATACTTCTCATTTTCTTAATGGCTTTCAGGTCGCTATCGTGCCGGAACCCCCACACACTACCGTCAACTATACTGGTCCATGCAGGGAAGTCTTCGATGGCCGCCCGCTTCATTCCCATGTATGCGGAGATGAAGATGACATCCTTCTCGGTAGCTATCTGGCTAGCCATAACGTCGAGAAGGTCCGCTTCGCGCACCGGGCATTGAGTATCGAGCACCATGATGTCCATTCCCGCATGCTCTGCGGCGATGGAGAGGATGGCTTCATCGGGTGCGTCAGGGACGCGGGCAACGTTCAGCCCCTCCGCTTTGGCCCATGAAAGAACGCCAAGGTCCTCGGACATGACGGTAATGCGCTCGCCGGGGATGTGCAGGGATTTAAGATAATTGACCGTGTAATGGATTAGGTTTGATTCCCTCTCCGGCCAATGAAGGGAGGGGTTATACGCGCTAATGATGTAATGGAAGTTATTGTCCATGCCCGCCATCATACACAGAAGAAGATTCTGGTCAAGAAATTTTTAATTGGTATGACACAACGGAGAACCCACGGAACCCATTGTGACCATTTGGCCGTGGGTTCCGTGGGTTCCGTGGGAGTTTAACGTCCTGACATTTCGATGTACGAAATCGATAAGCCAGTTGTACTGCTATATCAAAGTGTCGTGAACTGTAATCCCTTAAACCATTGATTCATTTGGGAGATTTCGGGAGCGGCAACGTAGGGGGTCCAACAGTAATAACTTCCAATGCAGTCAACTTCTACTCCACCTATCGTGGTGTTCCATGTGACTGTTCGCATGGAAGCCTTATTCCCATTCGCCCAATATTTAATGGGGTAGCCTACATAGGCAAGTATCGAAAAGGTCTGCCATACACCAGAGGATGTTTTTCTCTCATACTTGAAGCTTAAATCGATACTTACATCCAGATAAACTGCTCCACTTTCTGATTCAATGTACCACATATTATCCATAAATCCGTTTCCATAATGTGGTCCGTATATACTGTTTTGGTATAGCCAGCCGTCGTCATAGTAGGGCCAATCGCGGGCTTCCTGCAATGTGACTTCATGTGGAGTAATTTCAGTTCCTTCCGGCACTCCCTGCCATGCGAACCAAAGTGCTGGCTCGTATACTCGATATTGAGTACGAGCATCGACGCCTCCGGGAATGCCATTCTGACTAGGCAACTTCGCCGGAAGCGCGATGGAATTAAATCCTTTCAATGTGTTGAAGACTTTCCACGCGTCCACAAGGTTCTTGCACTTAATCCCCGGTTTATGCGTTGCGTTTGGTGAAATAGCTACGGCTCGACCTAGAGGTACAGGAAGCCCGGAAACCGTGGGTCCTTGGGTTCCATACCACAAACTACTTTTATATTGTTCAGTGTAGTCAGGATTATTCTTCCTCATTAAAACCGAAATATCCTTCGACGAGTTCGTGGGGAGTAAGAGGTGAGACTTCATGGTGCTACGGTACTTACTTCTGCATATTGCCCAACATGTCCGCTTACTCCGTCCACGTAGCCACTATACCAGACGGCGGCCAGTCCAGTATTGACCAGCTGGGATTTCACGGTTGCGTCGAGACTATTGTCCTGCGGGTTTCGCGTTACTGTCAGGATGGCAATCGCGCATTTGCTCTTACCCGTTCCCTCGGCACTCTCAATCGGAGTGATTACCTCCTTACCATCCCACGGCTTATCATCAACAACCAGCTTGGCGTTCGTCACGGTATTGGCGGGCCAAGTGTATTCCCATTCAAGGAGTACGGGAAGTTCACCATCGGTTACGATTTCCTTCTTAGCCGCCCCGTCTTTGAACCCGTCAATCTCCACCTTCTTCCGTTCGGTATCACGGAAACCGCCCGGCTCGATAACTGCGTAGGTATGCCAGTTCTTGTTTGCGTCCTGCTCCTTAGTCGTCGTGACCTTGTATGGGAACTTGCCGCCACCGCCGCCACCTCCAATGAAGATAGCACCTCGGTGAAGTTGCTGGATATATCCGTTCCTGCCCTTGCTCATCCTCGCAATGGGGACGGAGAAGTCCGCGCTGGTATCTTTCTTGCTACTTACCGTAGAAGATTTGCGGTCACTCTTTACGTTTACGTACCAGATAATATCCTTATCCAATGGTGCCTTCTCTCCACTATCCACTGCCTTCAACGTCCCCGGCGCACCACCAATTTCATGCACCTCATTATCATCAATGACAACACCGCAGGTGTACATGACCTTTGCGTTAGGCCCGGAATCCTCTGGGTCATACACGACGGAGAACATGCTCTCTTCCCGGTTGCGCATGAGGGGGTCATCATTATATACCGGAGTATGGAACGTCCCTATATCACTATCCCCATAGACAGGGGCAATCGGGTCCGGCATCGAATCAAATGGCGGGGCCTCATTAAACATCTCCGTGCCCACGGGAACCGAGGGTACGGGATGATTAAAGAGGTCAGGAGCTTGTGGAATCTCTTGATACTCTTCTGCCATATTATTTGCAGTATTCTTTGGAGGGAATTACTACCGGACCTGCATCCGTCTTGGGCTGTTCCTGCGTAAAGGTCAACCTTCCGGGACTAACGATTACACAGGATTCTCCATTGCAGATAACTGCGCGGTCCTTACTCACATCTGCGTAGGTGCAACTACTCTGCCCCAATGCTCCAAACATGGCTAAAGCTCCAAGGGCGGCACTAATAATCCCGGAGATGATAGTCTTGTACTTGCCGGGTACGCCAAGGGCGACGCAGTACTTCGCCGTCAGCTGGGCAAAGATGTCAGCCTCTCCCTTGATTAGTTTGCCCGCCATATTCATGTAGGGCTTCTTCTTTACCGCGGTGAGCTGGTCCCACGGGGTTGGAAGTTCAGCCATGCTATAGAGCTTGGCCGCGACTTCTGCCTGTTCATCGAGATTGTTCTTTTCCATGTTGTTGATTAGATTGTGTGTGGCCGGAAGATGTCACGACAGAAAGTGATACCTTTCGGAGTTAGTTTACTTTTAGTTTGTTTCCTCGACCCCCTCACTCCCTCGTATTCAAGATACCCCTTTTCTTCCAGCTTGCGCAGGATAGAGTAAAGAGAAGATATGGGAATGCGAGTGCCCTCACTTATTGTCGGATTCTCATGTTTCTGCTCGAAGCCATTGGCGTGCATGTACAGAAGGACACGAACATAGTCGAGAGGGAGCGAAGGGTCAAGGAGGTCAATATTCAGAAGGAGACCGAGCAAGGTTTGTTGATTGCTCTGGCCCTTCTGTACGGTTCTGGTTGTGGAGTAGGTCGTTCTCATACGTCAGAGCTATCTAAACCTAAATGGGACAACAAGTCAACCAGATTGTACGCGAATCGTGTCCTACGACCGCGAGGGTCGCTATCATCACGATACCGTACACGTTGAACTTTGCCCCGCTTGAATAGGGTGGTCAGATACGCAGGGGACTTTAGTCCCGTAGATTCCAATGCGGTAGCTACATCAACGTACCCTTCCGGGATACTGTCATATAGGCCTTTGACCTGCATCTGAATATAGTCATTGGCTCCTTCCCCTTCCCAGTACATGGTGTGGCCGCAACGAACGTGTTTGACCTTCAATCGGTTCAGGGCGTGAATTACCCACACGGAGCTTCTCCCAATTTTATCGGCAATCTCCCCGGTGGCAATGTAGCCCTTCGGTATATTCTTTACCGGGGGAGTACTATGCCGTGGCCTCCGTGGATGTTTCAATCCGGGATGGACGATTAGTCCTCTACTATTGGTTCTCATGCAGGGGTAAAGTCGTTGTCGTTATTATTGTTCTCGATGATGTAGTAGAAGAGAATACCGAGAAGGAATCCGATTAGTGTGTACATACGTTTAGCGTGAGAGTTTCGTTGCATGGTTCAATGCGTCATTGGGAATTAGGAGAATTTCATCCGCGGTCGTATATCCACCGTTATATGGTACGACGAAGGAGAATCCATCCGCGATGAGCTTGTCGATAAGCTCTGTGTCCGAGAGGATAGCAAGGAGAGCCGGGGACATGAGTTTCTCTCCAAGAAGGAAGTTACGCAGTTGTTTAATTTGTCCAATGTATGGAAGGTTCATGAGATGAAATGTTATGCGGCGAGGTCTCCCTCCGCGATTAGTATGGAGTTAATGGGGAGGACGAATCTTCCCCCGCTAATGGTTATCCAGTGGTTGTTCATTTTTCTTGGGACTTCATAGTTAATACGAAGCTATTCCAGTGGGCCGCCGCTTCTTCGCGAGTGCGGCCATGAATGGAAATGCTATGAGGAAGAAGCTTGGCCCCGTTGCAGACGACGTAGCAATGTTTCTCTCCGGGGTAGATGGCTTCCTCTACGACCTCCGGGATTTCTCCGCAGTACGGGCAAGGACGTGGATGGGCATTGCATTCGTTCACGAACCGGAGGGCCGCTTGCTTCACTCTTTCGGTAAACATATCAACAATATGCTGTGGCACGATTCCTTTGATTCCGGAACCCACGGTGCCTTCGTCCCCGGATTCCGTGGCTTCCTCGTAGTTCAATGGATGGTCCAGCCCCTCGTCGAAACAGGAAGCACAGGGTCCCGTGGTTCCGGGCAAGTCCCCGTACTTACAGGTAGCGCAGGGGGAGAGGACATCCTCTTCATCCTCTTCCGCTTCTTCATATTCCGGGTACTCAATTCCCCGCTCCTGTTGGCAATGAGAGCATGGAGGATTGCAACGGAGGTTATCCCGGTGAGTGCAAGTATTGCACGGTTCGATGACATCATCGTTCTCGTCCGTACCTTCGGCACATGGCGCAGATTCATCTGGGGTATAATTCTGATAGCCGTTGCAGGAGATGCAGGGTTCCTCTTCGATAGATACCCCCTTATGTTTACATGTCAGACAGGTAGGACCAGCCATCTTGGCTTCCTTCTGCTTTGCTTCTTCCCGCTTCATCATCTCCATCTCTACCAATTTGTTGGTATCGGAGGTGAAGCTGGGAAGTCCGGGAGTGAGAGCACACTTCTGGCAGGGGGATTGCACCAGCAAGGTATCACGGAATTTGCAGAGGGAGCACCTCCGTGCATCCTCGCTTGCCGCGGTGTCCGTGGATTCCGTGGGTTCACTGGATTCAAAGTGGCTAAAGTACATGTCACAACTGGCGCAGGGTTCCGCGGTTTCAGGGAGGTCACGGTATGCGCAGGTCCAACAATTTGGTTCGTCGTTCATTTTCTCTTGATGTGTTTCTTAATGGTTTCGATTACCCACAGGGTGAATAGGGCGAGTGCGCACAGAGCAATAGCACCCCATGCGAGGATGTCAGTAATACCAACAAATATCGTCATAGTTAGTCGATTAGTTTAAGGTCAAAGAACATAACGGTGTTGAAGTAGTTGGTGGTCACTCCATCGATAGCTACCCAGCCGTCGCTGTCTTCATCATCGTAAACCGCGTACTCCTGATAGGGCATAGGCTCTTCATCGTAGCTTACCCAGCCACGAGGAACGAATTGTACCCTATCCCCTCTCTTGAACGGTCGCCGGGGTTTGGCGGTGTTATTGCAACCAGCGCGGACAGATTCTTCTGGTGCATCTAGAATTTCCTCCATCTGGTTAGCAGAGGCCCACTCCGCTAATCCTCCCGAATAGCGTACCTTGTACGGGTAGGAAGAACGTTCGTTGTCGATTTCCACGACGCGACCGCAAGGGCCGTAGTCGACGCGGACAATCATTCCGAGTTTTACTTTGTTCTTCATGGTTAGAATTTGATGTTTGGGTATTCGCGGTAAAGTCGATAGCGGGTCATCCACATGAAAACCCCTGTGGTTATGTAGTTAGATAAAACAATAAAGAGATACCATGCGGCAATCCATGCGGAGATAAGAGAGAGGACATAAAGCGGAGGTGCGGGAAGAGTGAAGAGGCACTCGGCAATGATACTTACATTTAGTCCGATTAGCCCAACGATAACCCACTGAACCGAGGTATTGAAGATATGGTTGTATATGTTCTCCATTTCCTTGCGCTCATATAGGGTATACTCGCTTCCTCTCGTCCGGTAGCTATTGGTCTCAATGCCAATGAGCTTCAAGTGAGCTTTCAGCCTCTTGGCCATCTCGGTGAGGGCAGTACCTCCTAAGCCGCGGAAAGCTACACCCGCAAGCGCGAAAAGGCCCGCAAGCGCGAAGTATTGTGTGGTTGATAGATGCAATGCGTTCATGATTGTTCTCCTTCATGGTTACTCGGCTTGCTCCATTCCCCACGGCCATTCAACTATCCTGCCGGGTTCAATGCTTCGTCCGTCTTCCAACAGGATGTGCATGGAGACGCGGGTTCTTCCTGCAACGATTCCGGTATGCCGACGGAACATACCGTCGAAGTACTGGATTTCGGCACCGGGTTGAAGACGCAGAACCGGAGGACAATGGTCAATGAAGAATCGAGCATTATTCCATGCCTCTTCATACGCTGTCTCCGGGTCATCGTTATCACATCCTTGCACGGCCAGTGAGCAACTCACACATTGAATGAACTCGTAGTTACCCTTCCGTCTTTCTTCCAGCAGACCCCCGCAGATAGGACAGAACAGGGAAGGTTGTTCTTCCTCTGGGAATGCCTCATCAAAGGCCTTCTCAACTACTGCTTGCGATTCTTCGGATTCATCGCGAAAAGAGAATTCGCTCTTGGTAGGAATGTTCGTTGGGGCCGTGGTATTGGCTTTAACTATTTTCGGGCTAAGGTCTGACATATAAACGTGTGTCAAGCCATTGGCCTCGTCAATAATAATAATCTTGGTTATCTGTTTGGTGTTTGATGTCTTGGACATGGCACCACCATATAATAATTTTATTATTTGTCAAGAAATTATTTCAATAAAAATCCCCGGAGGGGTTAGCCTCCGGGGCGATGTGCTACTTGCGCTTCCAGCCAAGTAAGTCAAGAAGTTCGAGTAAGCTCATGATTATCATCCTTTTGTGAAGAAGTTAAAGAAGGATAGTGTACCACTATCAGTGAGTACGAACTGGGGATATTGGTCAGGGGTAAATATTTTTGTACCCCCGGAATCCCCGGTAGCCTCGACAGTCAGAAGGACTGCGGGCACCCTGTCCGTCGGGCTGGAAGGGGATGGAATATCTCCCAATCGTGCCCAAACTTGGCACGCTTGCCACTGTTCGTCAAGAGCGGCAATGGCCTCGATAGCCTTGGCTATTGCAGGTATCTGCTCCTCCGGAACTGTGGTCTCATTGTACTGGTCAAGGTGCGTAAAGCCCAGTGCGTCCGCGTAGATTACGCTCATAATGAGCTTTGTCCAGTCGCCGGGCTGTGGGAATTGAATTTGTATTTCTGCGTTGTTCATGCCTGTTCAAGGGGGATGTTAATATCTTCGAAATCCGCCGTTTCCTCGGATTCAATGGCATTGACGGCCATTGCTTCCAGTCCATAAAAGACCGGGTTTGCGCCTCCCGGCTGGTAATAGGTGTACTCTCCGTTCCCTGCATAAACAGAAATGTTGCCAGTCGAATTATTCACCACATCAGTCACCCAGCTGGAAATGCCGACACCAGTCTCAAAAGTACTGACGCCACGGCAGGTGGCAATTTTATACAGATTATTTGCCTGACCTCCGGTGAGCATGAGCCAGAGTGTACCCAGATTATCATACTGGGCAATATTGGCCGAAGCGTTCTGCTGGTAAATAACCTTGGCAATCGTCCAAGGGATGGGTTCGTTACCAGTGGCGGGGATGAAGCTGGTGGTGGTTTTCACCTGCCAGCCCGCCGTGGAATCGAGTGCGTAAATCTCACGCACCCGCACCGTATAACCGTTGCGCTGGGTATCTCTGACGTTGTCAAAGGTAATATCCAGAATTTCGCCATGATTGTACGCCAAATCGTTTGCCGGGATAATACTGTAAGAATCTATGGAAAGGTCGGAACGAACCGTCTTCGCGCCACGGCCGATACCAAAGGTCAACTTTGCGGCACCAGTAGCACGCCAAATGAAAGAAAACCCGGAGAAACTGGAATAATTCCATTGAGGATTGCTCACCTCAAATTTCGCCTGAATGGTCGAATGAGTATCCTTGGGAACCGTAATTCTAGCCAAATGGTATGGGACTGTTTGGGTCACCGTCGAAGTCCCTGTCTTGGTAATGGTCGCCGTATTGAGGAAAGCATTAGTGGTCAGGATGTTCGTCTCGCCGGCCAATCCCAACGCATAAAAGCGATTAACCGCCCCCGTATTCGTCGGTGCACCCACGGTCAGAGGGATGTTAATCCCGGCGTTGGCATTGGGGGTTTTGCTGAATGTAAAAGTCCCGGTCACGTTAGTAAAGCCACCAAGACGGACATCAGCATAGAACAAAGTCATTCCATAATGGTTTTCCTGTTTGTGAAACCACAGGTTCCCTGCCCCATCAAAGGCCATAGACCTATCATTGATGCTGTTGGGGTCAGTTACGGAGAGGTACCCGTTGGCTTCCTCGTAGAGTATGCAACGGGTAGACCCATCCGTCTTGCCGAAGAGGATGCACTTCATCTTCTCGCCAGTGGTGGCAACGAAGCTAATGCCGTCATCAAAAGTGGTGGGGTTTTGGAACTTAACAGGAATCGCAACGTCCATGTGGGAAGCGTTCGTCCCCTCAATGACCGCGGCTCCGTTACTATTTCCGTGGATTTTCACCGCGTCTGCCCCCTGTCCGAGAACTAGAGGAACTTCGTTACCGAGAACTACTCCTGCCGTGTTGGTGAAATTCCATGCCCCGGTGATATTCTGGTCTAGGGAGGGGTCAAACCCCGCACCCTCACCGGAGCCTAAACTAAAATTTCTGATGGAGACAAAGTAGTCCGCTTCTTCAATCGTACTGCCGATAGAAAGAATTGCGGAAGTTTCAGTTGCCACAAAGACCAGCTGGGCAGTAGTCTTGCCGCCAGCGAGGAAGGCCTTAGGATTGTTGTCGGCTCCTACACTAAAGAGCGCATAGCTGAATTCCGGATTAGGCTTCGTTTCCATCAAGCCGCCCAAGTCAGGATGCACATTGATAGAATAGAGCTTACCGCTTTCGAGGTTGGAGATTTTGTAGAAACCTTCGGAGACAGGACCATCACCGTCCAGCGGGAGGGCCTGATACTCTTGGTTGTAGTCGAACCCCAGCGGGTGAAGTGCAATCGTCGCGTGTGCACTTTCGACGGAGGCGTTCTTGTCCTGTGCGTTAGTGGGGACGACGAAGTACTTACCGTTGGGAGATGCAATCTCAATCACCTGTCCCGCGACCGAACCATTGATGATGAACTGTTCCGGCGTAATGTTGGACCACAATTCGTCAGTAGGAGCGGTAGCGGAAAGCTTGAAGAGACAGGGAGAACTGGAAGCAAGAAGCCACGCGGTGTGCGTGTCGGCATCGCCCAGCTTATAGGTTACGCCCGGCGTAATAGGAGAACCGTTGACGTAGTTTTCAATATTGATTTTAGAAGAACGTTTACGTGCCATGATAGTAAAAATTTGGGGCTGAACCCATAGAAGTTTAGCTCATGAGTTCAGCCCCGTCAAGGTTTAATTATTGGTTATGCGATATTTCCAACGAAGGTAATCACCGCAGTCCCTTTAAAGGTCCCGGCATCACCGCCCGTAGGAATCTGGAACGAGGCAACGGCGGCTCGCTGTCCCGCACCAAGAGCGGTTCCCTGTGAAAAGATAAGAGTTCCTCGAAGGTTCTTACCAGTCACAATACCCTGTGAGGCCGTGAGAGGAAGAAGACCTTGCGCCCCTGCTTCCCCAACTACGTCGGTAAGGACTACGTTCTGGTTCTGGATAGTGATGTTGCCATCGTATTGGAATTCAGGCGCGGTGGCCTCTGTCACGAAGTCCACGCGGTAATATCCGGCAGGGGTAGGACCTACAAGAGCTACGTCGGAAACGGTGTCCGAAATGGTCGTAAGCTGGGGAGCGGTAAAACCCTCAACCCCCTGTGCGGCTACGATGTCAACGTTAGCCTTTACTGCTCCATCTACGTATACCCACGCTTTCGTACCGGTGGAAGTGAAACGAGTGGTCCCTGCGGCAGTTACAAACGGAGGTTCTTCTATTGCGTCTGCAATGGTATCTCCTGTCTTGACAAATACGGTTACAGGGACTTCCGCACTTACTTTCAATTCGTACCCCGTATCTGCGACTAAATCACCGATACTATACCACTTGTCAGGTGATAAGTCTGCGGGAAGAGTTGCTTCTTCGGGAGCCGGAATTTGGTCAGCCTTCATAGTCAAGGTAATCTCCGCGCCCTCAAGGGCATCGATGCGGAGGTAAGCGTTAGTCTGACCACCTTCCGTCGCGAAGTAGAAAGCACGGCCAGAAAGATACCCTTCGGCTTCCAACTGCTCCAACGCCTCGTCTTTCGCGATGACCACATGCGGGCACTTGGTAGACGTGACAATAAACTTATACCGAGTAGCCTCGGTCAGTCCGGTAAGCTGATAGATTTGCCCGCGAGCGATAGTTGCATTCTCTGCGGGAATGGGAAGATTTACTACTGCCATAATTATTATTCGTTAAGAGTTTGCTACTGTTTTAGCTTGATGAATAAGGGGAGTTAAAGTTATTCCCCTATTCACGGGAATGTGCGCAGTATCCGACGCAGGGATAATAATATCTCCATCATTCACTAATACACTTTGAACACTATTTTCAACATCAATACCGAAGTAAAGAACTTCGGGTTGATTAGTGGGAATAGACACCAAGTGCTTAACTCCCATAGCTACGGGAATTGCTTGCACCGCCAGAGGTGTTGCGGCACGGACTTCTAGGGTTAATATGGTCCCCGAAAGAGATTCCGTAACAGTTAAATCCCCGGCGGCTTTGAGATGTGCTTTGAACTCCCGGTTTACGAGGGAAGAACCTTCGGCAAGGGTCTTCTCGTCCTCCGTCAGTTTGACGACAGGAACTCCCCTATCACTGGTGATAGTAATAAGAAAGTCTCCTTCCTTGCTGGGAATGAGCGTATTCTCAACTCCTGATTCGAGGACAACTGGTTCTGTAGTGGGAACGTCGATTTCCATACTAGTTAAAAAGGTTATGCTCCAAAGCCAGAGGCGATAATGGCACCAATGTCGGCACCTTCTGCCAGTTCTTCGGCTTCTTCGGTTTCGGTTTCCTGTTTAGGGGATTCAGTTTCTCCTTCGGTCTCGTCCTCGTCGTCGCTATCATCGTCACCTATTTCTTGGTCCTCGATAGAAACAATCTCAATAGACTTGCCGTCATCTGAAACAACGCCAACTCCCATGAGCTGAACATCATCCCCCGGTTTAAGGTCTCCAAATTTTTCAGGGTCATACGTAATCTTCATGCAGATAAAAATTGAGGCGAGCGGGTTCATCCCGCCCGCCTCGGTTTAAGGGTTATAGGTTTAGGCTTAGAGGCCAGATACTACCGCAGGGGTACTTACCAGAGAGCCAACGGGCTTACCGTCAGCACCGACGAGTTCGCGGCCAGCGGTCGTGCGAATGTGTCGGATGACTACACCGTGACGCGGGAAGACAGGCATCGGAGCGGCAGAAAGCGTCGCGATGAACAGGCCCTGCGTACCCATGTAGTTACCGCCGTTGTCCTTGTTGTTCACCCAAGTCAGCTCACCAGCGTAAGTCACAGGGTCCCACTTGGCCTGACCGTAGGCAGACACCGGACGAGGAACGAGGGACTTGTACACGTCCTTCACAAAGATAATCGTATCTTCGTAGGGGGCGTTCATGTACGCGGGGTTCGGCACATAGCGGTTACCAACAGTCGTTTCCACCTTGATATACTGGGGAACTTCCACCCACTTCTGACCAGTCGGCTTGCTGTCGTCGAAGGTGTAGCGGGGGTTCATGTTGTCCACGATGTAGGTAAAGCCCTTGTACGTCCACTTCACGCCCAGCTGACGCAGGAGGGTAGCATCCTTGCCTTCCGCGGCCTCTGCGAAGTTCCAGTCCTTGCGGATAACTTCGTTGTGACGCAGGATGAAGTCCACGGTGTCCTTAGACGTGTAAGCCAAGAAGACAGGGGAACCTTGGTCCATCAGAGCGGCAGATTCGCCAGCACCTTCATTGATGAGCAACTGCCAAGCTTGGTTCATCAGGTCATCATTCAGCGCGGCTTCGGGCTTAACTTCCGGCATGGAGTTAATATCGTTGTTCACGACATCGAGACCGACAACACCCGCCTTCGTGGGGATGAGTTTGTAGCTGGCGATTTTGATGTAGCTCTCACGGTAGAAGCGAGACCAAGTATTACCGACGGCACGGACCAACTGCTTCACCACATTCTCGGCCTGTTGCTTAGCTTGCCAAGACTGACGCATGCGGAGTACGTCCAGTTTCTGGGAGGCAAGCCTCGTGATGAAGCGGCTGTAGGAGTATTCCGTAGCCCCCGTATCATTTACCGTAATCGGAATCTGGTCAGAGGTGGAATCGAGGTTAATGTTCATCCATTCGGGACGGGGGTCCGTAGCACCGAAGGTTGCGATACGCCCGGAATCACCAACACCGTCAGTCCATTCTCCCGTCATAATCATCTGGGAGTTCCACGGAGAAGTACGAGCAAAGGTGCTGAACATGTTGGCGTTAAGAAGGTTGGTCATCGTGACCAGCTTCAATTCTTGGGCCTGAATTTCGTTAGGAGTAGTAGCCATTTGTAAATTAAATTTGGTTTAATTTGCAACGCCTAGTACTCTTTGGAAGAATTTGTTTTGGGGTCTTACGCGGTCATGGCAGGGTCAGGACCAAGAATTTTCACACCTGCATAAAGGTTTGTTTTGGTTTGCTCGCGGGAAAGCAAGAATGGGGCACCGCATTTGATGCCCCATTCTTGTCATAAAATTACCAGTATGTCAAGGATTATTTATCATAATCCAAAGGCACTACCAATAATGTCTCCCACGGAGGTGGGTCCGGCGGGCGGCTGGGTCTCTGGGGCTTCGGGGCTACCCCCGTTAGCGGAGGGGCGGGCCTTGCGGAGTTTGGCCACCTTCACGTTGAGAGCCTCGATTGTCGCGCGAGCATCTGCCAGTTCCTTAACCATGAGTTCGGCCAGTGCGCCGTCCATGAAGGAACCATTATTTATTTTATGGGCGAGATGGCGTGCGTGCTTCACATTCTCTTCGGTAATCTCCGTGGTCATGCCCAGTTCCTTGGCGCGTTCCTTCATCGCTTCCAACGTGTAGTTGTCGAGGTTGACGGTGTAGGTCCCGGCCTCCGGCTTGCCGCCCCGGCTGGCCTTCAACTCTTCAACGTATTTATCGGCTTCGGCCTGATATTTTCCGTGGGCGACAATGGCCGCGTCGCGGACCTTAGCCATACGGACAAACTTGAACAAGGCGGAATCGCTGATGCCCAACTCTTTTCCGATTGCTTCGTAGGCTTCTTCACGGTCGTACTCGTCGAGGTCGGGATTAAGGGCAACTTCATTCAGCTTGTCCATGTCCAGAGATGCACCAGAGGCGCGGGCAATCTCCGCAAGTTTGGCGTTAGCCTTATTGTACGGAGCCGTTACATTGGTCTTGTATTCTTCGGTTGCGGTGAAGGCATAGCCGCGTACAATCTCGCGCAGAGATTCAAGCTCTTCATTGTCGGGAGAGGATTTACCCGCTTCTTCCAGCTTGGTCTTCAAGTCCGCGATTTCTTTCTTCGCGCCTCTCAACTGGACGCGCATTTCAGCGAATGCCTTGCTCGCCGCCTTGCTGGCCCGTTGTTCCTTCGGCCCATCATCTTTCTTTTCTTCCTTCTTCCCTTCTTCGTTTTCTTCCTCTTCGTTCTGTTCGTCGTTCTGTTCTTCCTCGGTTTCCTCGGATTCCGTGTCATCCGAGGGAACCGGGGTTTCCGTGGTATTGACTACTTCATCATCAGCGATGCGGGGACCAGCATCTGGCATGACTACCGTACCGTCCGGGGATTCAATGGGAGCCGTGGGGCTGGTGGGATTAACGGGTTGAGTGGAATCCGTGGGTTCCGGGGCGAACAGGGTCTGTTCAAAAATGTTATGTATGTCGTTGTGAATGGCACCACCTATGATGCCCTCCGCTACTGCGGGAATATTTACGTTGTCCATCTATATTACTTGTTGGGTGAAAGTGAGTTAATCCAAGCGTTACGCTCGGTCATGGGATGATTCATCATAGTTACCGGGGATTCGGTTTCTTCATTCTCTTCGGCCAGATTGAAAAGAGCGGCGATGACGGATTTAGCCCCCGCCGCGAAAGCTCCGTTCAATGCGGCGGCTTCCATTGTGGGCTGTAATGTCGCATTGAGTTTTGACTGAACAATGCAGAGAGCTTCTTCCATTACCGGGTCATGCAGGAGTTCAGCAAGGCGGCCAGTCGCCGCCTTGTTGCTTTTGAACCCTTCGACAGTGTAGGTAGGAACTGCCTTCATCGTGCACCTCCCAGCGATTGAGCCGCTTTAGCGTTGGCTTCTACGGCGTTACGAGTAATCTCGGCCTCCTGCTTTTCCTTAGCCAACTGGATTTCAGCTTCCGTCTTCATGCGCTTCAATTCAATTTCGGCTTCGGCTTTCATCTGTTCAGGAGTAGGTCCTTCTTGGGGAGCCGCTTCTTCGTTCTGTTGCATCGCTTCCAAGGCCCGCATGCCGTTGGTAATAACCTCGTTGCACCTCTTGACCAGTTTCTCGTACTGTTCAAATTCAGGGACAACTTCCTTGGCGGCCTGCAAATAGTCCATGTGTCCTGCCAACTGGGCGACCAGAAGCTGTAGAGGTTGAGCTAGCTGGGCCATCTCTTCGGGTTCCAGCTGTGCGTCCGGTAGCATGGACATGATGAAGTTGGCATGCACTTCCGCGTGCGTCCTGTGGTCCTCGTTCGGCATAACCGGAACTTCCTGACCTGCCATGAGCTGGTTGTTCTGGATGGATGCGATAGAGGCGGCCACGGTTTCGGACGGGTTGGGGTCATCCTTCAACGGCATGAACAACTGCGCGGTGCGTCCATTCGTTTCGTTGGCAATAGCCATGCGGATGAGACGTTCCTGCCCAGCTCGTGGCATGAACTGCATGTAGTTGAGACACTGACGGAGAGCCATTGTACGGCGAACCTTACTGCCCGCACCGATAGGCGGGAGAGCGGTAACGCTGTCAAGGTCGATAGCGAAGAAGGCATCCCTTGGCACACCTGCTTCGTCCAGACGTTGGAGCATGCGTTCACGTTCCTTAAACCCGCCAATCCCTTCATCGTAGTCCTTGCGGATGATACGGCGAACGATTTCACGGAGAAGGATGGTCATGTGCTCCAAGAGCATATCCATGATGTTATTGCTGACCTTGCTCGCATTGCCCATACGGATTTCAGCTTCCAGCTGGGTGCGGCCCATGCCTCCATCAGCATTCACGTCAATCTCGCCTAAGCGTTCCCGGATTTGGTTCTGTAAGAATGCGAGGGGAGTTCCAGCAACTTGTTGCAGATTCGGCACGGGATTAGGAACCACTTGCGTTGACGGGTCCAAAATGGTATAGGCCCCCATCGGGTTCACCATTGCGGAGAGACGGGAGGTTTCATTGGTGGCAGAGACGTTCAGAGCCATGCCGAGGAACGCCGCGTCCGTCGCTTGGTTCATCAACTTGTCAATAACACGAGTGTGAGGCAGAAGGTCATTGCCATATCCGCGAAGGGCATGGATGTCGCCGTTGGTGCTACTGCCCAGCGGGAAGAGGACGAACGCTTCTTCCATAGAGTTGTAGGCTCCTTCCTTGGTGTAGAGGAACTTGGTGTCGTCTACGTCGCGGTTTTGTTCTCGCTTAACATCCTGACCATTGCCGCCGCTTCCGTTGACGAAGAAGATGGAGTGAGTAACCGTACCGTTGAATTCGCGTACCCACATGTGGGCAATCGGAATACTGGTTCCAATTACGTCGGTCAGGGTGTAGTCTCCGTTTTTGAGCATCTTCTCGGTCTCCCAAGAGATACGCTGGGGCTGTACCGTCTGATTGTAACTACAGGTCTTCAACACCTTCATGACCTCTTCCACATCCCAGCCGGCTTCCCTTGCGGTCTGCGGGTCACGAATGAAATCGTAGAGTTCATGGGCACGAAGGGTACGAGTAGCAAACACAACCTCAAGGGTGCTACTGTCCGGCTTAACCTTTCGCTCGAAGGCAAACTCGTTCAGACTACCCGCCTTGAAGTACCAAGTGTCAGGGTCCTCAAAGTAGGCAAGGCCGAAGCCGTGGAATGAGAAGTTGTGAAGAAGGTCCGTCATGATGGAAGTGAATCCCGGCATGGACTTGACCATCTTCGTCACCTCGGTGGAAAGGATGTCTGAATAGATAGGGCGACGAGCATTATCTCCGAAGGTGGTTTGCACCGAAACAAGTTCGGGGTTATCCCACACTTCGCGGAGGCTAGCCGCCACCTTTTCACGAACAATCCGCATCGTGCGGAAGTTGTAGTTGGTTCGATAATTCTGACCAACTGCGGAAAGGGCCATTGGGTCATACGGGCGTTGTCCGTCCAGCTCTGCCTGTGCCTCTGTCCTCGCTTGCATGGATAGCTGGTCAGCGGTGAGGCAGAAGTAGAGCAAGGCGCGGGCTTGGTCAGCGGTCGGAACCCTTCGCTTGAGAAGGGTTCCGTTCTCGTCAACCACGCCAATAACCCCCGGACCTACGGGAGCATTTGCGTCTGGTTTCGGCATATCTACTATTTGTCAATTTCGTCTTCACCCTCAACCGCGTCAGCCTTCATGGCTTTCTTGGTCTTGGACTTCACAGGAGAAGGTGTAGCAACTTTCACGCTCGGTGTCAAGTCCTCAACGTTCCTTAAGTCTTCGCGAGCCTTCGTAGCTCCACCGACTTGCTCGGACTGTCCCATCATATTGACAGATTCCGCTTTGAAGCTGGCAATAGATACCTCCGCTGGGGTCGTCACCGTGACTTCGCCAAGAACTTGGGGAAGCTTAAAGTTGTCCGCGTCAGGGATTTCACCGACAGTGATGAGGTCGTCCCAGTTCTCCACGTTGAAACACTTCTCGGTCAGCACCTTATCGAGGAAGAGACGGAAATGCTGGGAGATGGTGACGTAGGGAACTCGCTGGGGATAGAGTTTCGCCAGCTGACTGGACATGACGAAAGTTCCATCCACGGTATGAGATTCATAAGAGTTCTCGGTGGCAGGAATCGTAAAATACTTGCCCGCAATAACCGGAGCTTTCTTGCGATAGAACGTTGCATCCAGCGTATCAATCGCGCCGGGCTTAAACTTTTCATTGCCACGTTCGGAAACCCAAATGATAGCTCGTTCGTCCGGCACGTTCTCGTAAGCCAGAGCCTGTTGCAGTCGGGCGAAGAGATGAGTAACGAGTGCGTAATTATCCGTGACAGGGGTCAGCAACTCAATCGTGCGAAGGTCCCGGAACTGATTCTTCAAGATTTTAATCATGGGTTCAGCGGCGGCCTTGGCCCGGTAAGGGAGCAGGAGCCAAACATCGTGGTCGCCACGGCTGGAAGCCGCAACGCTGTCAATGAGGTTCTGTGCAATGTTCGCGCCGTAGATGAGGACGCGAGGTTCACAAGGGATTGCTATTGTAGCCATTGTCGTTTATTTTGTTTTAGTTGCTTTGAGGGCGCGGCGTTCAGCCTGTATGCCCAAGGATGTGTCCGCTTGAGGCGGCAGGATATTGAATGCCCATTCAGTTACCAACTGCTGGAAGAGATACCAGCGGAAGTAGAGCTGGGATTCGACGAGAGGCTCATACATTAGATAGGAGAAGAAGGGGTACTTTCGAGGACTGCCCGGAGTTAGCGTGAGGGGTCTGATGAGTGGGGTTTCCGTACTATTCGAGAATATCTTTGTCCGAAAGTATTTAGGACGCACTCCATGCACCGGGTCAACATCCTTAAAGGCCATCACGTGTGTAGGGTTCGCCCGGTCAGGGTAGGGGTGCATGACCTCGCCACGTGTAGGCGCAAGCCTCGCGGACTTCCCGTTCACCCATGCGAGGTAGTAGGCACGGTATCTCCATGCCTTACCCCACACCTCCTTATCCCGTGCTACCTCATGGAAGACGGCGGCATTCTCACTTATGGCCATACTCCGTGGTGGGTTTCAGGGTTTCATTCTCTTGTGCGTCTGCAAGGTAGTTGACGAAGTTAATGAAGGTAGCCGCGTCAAATTCGGGCAGTTCGTTCTTGTAACTGGCATACGCGCTTGTATTCGCCATCGGGATTGCGGGCCAAGGTTTATATTCCTTGGTCAGCTTCTCGGCAATACTGCGTAGGAACTGACTATATTCCTCCGACGGTGCGATGAGGGAAAGGAAGACGTCCACCCCGTCAGGGCTACCGGAGGTCTCTACCTCCCTGTCAAACGTCAGCGGGTCATCCGCGTACTCGACATGGGAGAGCTTGGCATTGTACTTGTTCGTTCTCTTGACGGCCTTCTTGTACTTCTTCGCGTGTTCGCGAAGCTTGTCAAGGTCATCGAGCCACAGAGGAACCTGTTGCCACCATGAACGCATAGCTTCTACCCGCAAGCGGATAAGATAGGATGAGCGCATGATTTGGGTCAGGCATCCACAATGGTGTTGCTTGCGCGTTAATTGCAGACGGTTCATCGTGACCACATTCCCACATGCACATTGCGCGACATACGGATATCGGACATCGTGGGAGTACCCGATAACTGTTAGAATCCCTTGGGTATGACCAACAGGCAACGGTTCATCATCCGTCCCCATATAATCGGGGAACGTTTCTGGGGTCTTCACTTCCTCCGGCAAGTTCATGAGAGCTACCGGGGTCCAACGACGGAATACTTCCTGTATGTTTTCGGGTTTTGGCATGACCCCACTATACGCGAATGGACGACGTTGTCAATATTATTTTTCGTCAGCTTCGGGCTTTTCGCCCTTCTTCTTGAGCTTCAAGGTGATGGTACGAGCCGCGCTTCCTTCTTCCAGTTCAGGACGAGTGCCATCCTTGTTCAGAGTTACTGGTCCTCCCTGCAATCCCATCTGCGTCACTATCTCGGTTTGTTCCAGCTCGAACTGCTGGATGACCTGTGACAGTAGGTCCATGTCGCGCTTCGCAATCGCTTCGTTAAACTTCTCCCACAGGCCGTGGCTTCGCTCCATGATAGAGAGGAAGAGAGGTACATCCTTAATTGATTGTATCTCTGCGTCGGCCATGAAGGAAGCGACACGGGAGAATCCACTGTTCATCAGTTCTTTGTACTGACTACTCATGGATTCAACGATGTCAAGCTCTATCTTCGTCCTCGCCTCTTGGCGTTGGAGGATGCGTGCCTGTGTGTTCTGCGTGTACGTATTGAGAAGTTCATTGCGGATAGCCAGTTCCTCCTTCGAGAGTTGGACGCTATCAACAATCTTATCAACACGTTCACGGGGGAGGCCAGTAACTTCCGAGATGACGGGCACGGGAGTTCCGGCCTTGTACATCTCAATGGCCTTCCGTATAACGGTGTTCTCGTTGGAAATCGGTTTGGGAGCAGAAATCTTAGCGGCGGCTCTTAGGTCCATAGCATGTTCATTGCGGCGGTTACGTCGGAGGCAAAGGTGTCGCGGGCAGGAGCGGAGGCAGGAGCGGGGGCATTGCCTCCGACGAAGCCTCCGAGATACCTGCCAATGTCTGCGGCTTCAATATATGCGGTTCCATCTTCGCGATATTTGATTACCTCTTGATGTTCTACCACCTTATGGTTCTGAATGTCAAGCCTAATCTTACCGAACTCCGGTCCCATGATTCCCCGGCACACGTGCACCAATAGTGCTAGTGCGTCCGCGTTGTCCGGGGATTTATGAATCCGCTTCTTCATGGCCGCCTTGGGTTCCACGGCAATTCGGGTTCCGTTCATGGTGTAGAGCCGGGATTTAAGCTCGACGATAGTTGTCGGGTCGAGGCCATAAAGTTGGCGAGCATTGATTGCCAGTTTCATACATCCCCAAAGCTCGGAGACCTTGTTGCTATATTGCTGGCATGCCTCCTGATTCTGCAACAGGCCAATGGGCACTTTGCTCGCCATACCCGCGAAGCTGACCGTCTGGAAGTCCGTGCCGACATGCTGGGCGAGGATGTCGATGAAACCAGTACCTCCGGTTACGTCCACGGCAAGGTACTTGCTGTCGACATTGTTCGCGCGGAGAATCTCTCCAACTTGCTGGGCGATGTCGAAGTTCCTTTGCTTCATCCGTTCCTTGTCGGACGTGGATTTAAGGAGATAGGTACGGAAGACTGCACAAGCCCAGAGGCCCTCGACAGTCCTCCCAACTTTGGCGAGCTTCAAACAGGACTGGTCCCCGCCGTTGGTGTAGGCAGGGTCCAATCCTGCGATGGTAATCAACTCGCCGTCTCCCCAGACGGGCATGGCATCTGCGCCACTGCCGTAAATTTCAGCCTCCGACATTAGTGAACCTTCTTCCGTATCATCTGAAAAGGTTGCCCGGTGGAACCGCATCACGAACGGACTATTCTCCCCATATTGTTCAATCGTTTGCTGAACGATGTCCAACGGGGTGTAGAAGCTCCAATCCTCGCGGCCATATTTGATGCGGGGGTTCTGGGTGTTGTCGAAGCGGATGTAAATCCCGTCCTTGGTCTCCCACTCGTATTCCTCAAAGATGTCAACGCTGTTCCACCCGTCCTTGGGCATAGCCATAACACCAAAGGCATCGGTGCGGCTCTTGGGGTTAGAGGCGGCCATCAGGGTAGGCGGCGTGTCCGCTCTGTTGGTGATGAGGTTGGTACGCCACACCTCGACGAGTTCAATCGGCAATTCGGAAAGCTCGTCGTAAAAGACGTGCATGTTCTTTGCCTTAATACCGATAAATCGGCTACTGGGGTCGCCGACGTTCGCGCAGGGGATAATGGAGATGCCGCGGGAATCGTCAATATCTCCGTCCTCGTTCACGCCTTTAATCTGTCCCTTGCCATCAACGAGCTTACCCGGAAATTCCTTGCGCCACAACCGTTTAATATCCTTGAAGATACGTTTCTTCGCACCTTCAATAGTAGTCGATGTGACTAGGCAAAGGGTATCGACGGGGTCGGCCAGATAGAAGAGCGTCGCCATGATAGCCATAGATAATGACTTCCCAGAGGACGAGCCTCCACCCATGATGACCACATCATATTTGCACGCGGTTTCAATCATCCGTTCAATCCACGGTGTCCAGATAATGGGAGTAGGACTGCCCTTGTAATTCCACAGGAGATTGATGGCGTTCTTAGCGTGTCCATACCTGCCCAGCCCTCCCTTCTCTTCGGGCCATGCGTATTTGAAGCACCAGAGTTCGATGTCCAATTCCGAAACTCCGTACTCCCATTGCCGTCCGTATCTCTCGAAATGTCGTGCCATTTTAGATTCTTTCTATATCCCAGTTGTCGAGGGTCAGTGTGTGGTCATCGTTCAGTTCCCGGTACGCGTACAATAGAATGAGAAGAGCGTCCGCGTTCTGTAGCGTCACCTTCGCGCCGGGGAAGTTCTCCATCGCGATGCGTTTCAGGTTGTTCTTCCACTTCGTGCGGTCCCGGGCGGTCAGGCCCGTATCATACGCGCCCATAGCCCGCATCCATACGATTGGGGAAACCTTTGTGACGGTGTACCCCGCCGCCGTGGCGTAACCGAGGACCTTCCCGGTTGCCTCTCCCAATACGCCACTACTTCTCGGATTGGACACCTTGCCGCCTCCGCTCATGGCATAGCTCATCTTCTCAATGTACATGATACGATGACGGCTACGTGGCAGTTTGTTCAATATGATTTCCAGTTCCCTTTCGTCTTCTGGCATGTGCTTTATCCAGATTTTCTTGCTCCGGGTGTCCGCGAGTACAAGGGCGCCGTGGGTTCCGGGGTCAACTCCTACTAGTTGCATAGGAGAATATATCCCACAAAGTCCAGAAGGTCAAGCACAAAAATAAGACGGCCACCATAGCGTACTATGATGGCCGAATGGAACGTGCTCCTTTTTTACCCGCAATGCGGTGCTACGGGATAAACCCGTCAGAGCCGGGAGGGGTTACTTGGTGACCGCGGAAAGGAGGCCCATCTCTTGGATGGCTTCAACCTGACCTTCCACCGGGTGCGGCTTGAACTTGAGGAACGCTTTGGCGTAGCTGTTCTTCCCGTCGCGGGAGACGGCTCGTTGTGCACCAATCTGCACACGGAAGGGCAGGGAGCCGAGCTTACTACCTTTCAACATCATGAACTGGATGAAGGGAGCACCAACGCCCGTGTACTGGTTACCTTCCGGGGTGTATCGTGCCAGCGTCCACTGGTCGCCCATGAAGTCAATGGTGAAGAGAGCGTCAAGGTCATCCTCGGTGGTACTTGCGTCCTTAATACCCTGCGGCTTCTTAACCAGTAGCCACATGGCAAGGGCACGGTTGACCTGCGACTTGTCGAATCCTTCTGCTTCATACTCTTCCTTCGTATTCCACGTCTTGGCATATACGCCGGGCTGACGTTCGTTGTACGGGATGTATTCGCGGAAGAACTTACGAGCCTTCAATACGATACATTCAAGAGGATTATTGCGCTCGGCAACGACCAGACCATTGAGAAGGAACGCGCCCAAACTGCCAATCGGTTCTTCCAATTTGGCTTCATCACAAGAGGCTTGCCACAGTTTGAGGTAGGGAATCTGAATGTCCGAAGCGTCGGTCTCGCCCTCGAAGGAGTGGTATTCCGTAGCGGTTGCGAGTTGATTGGGTTCGGGAGTTCCCAGTTCCAATGCGTCTCCCGGGTCTATTCCCAAGGTTTCGTGTTCTGTTTTCTTAGTAGCCATAGTATTCGTTTATTCTTGGTTTTGGGTTGAGGGCTTCTTTGGCGAGTGAACTACCCTCGGTAACTTCTCTGACGTGACTATATCACAAGTTCGAAAGATGTCAAGATGTTTATTTGATTTTGAGCAAAGCCATCGCGCTCGTCACTTCCTTCACTACTCCAAGTTCTTGAAGCTCTTCGAGTAAGGATTCCTTGGCCTCCTTCATCTCGGCACGGGTGGCTCCTTCAACTTTGTTTTTATCTACCACCATGTCAAGAAGCTTCGACACAGGGAGGCGGGAGATGCTGTCCAGAATTTCCTCTGGGGAAATGTACTGCTCGACGTAGGCACGGAAGGCATCATTGTCCACCTTCACGGTATTACCTCGCCGTGCATACTTCCATCCGGGAACATCAACGCCGCAAGCGAAGAGGGTCTTGGCATAGTCCTTATGCACCTTGTTGGCCTCCGCGATAATGTTCGCAAAGGAAAGAAGGGAGCCAAGGGTTTCCGGGTTGTCCATCGCCGTACCGACATTGTCAATCATTCCCTCGGCTAGGTCCTTGTCCTTCAATACTTTAAGTGAGAAGTTACGGGCCATGCTAGTCACCTTCTTACACCGGGCGAGACGGGAACAGTAGGGGCAGACATGCGGAGAGGATGAGTAGGCATAGGGATTCTCCGCATCACGGCAATGGCGGGCAATGACTGCGGACATGTTTCCCCTTGCGGTAGCCTCGTCCATAGGGACTGCGGACATGTCAGTGGTAAATTTTGGACCCTTACCGTCGCGGTAGAACGCCGCAATCTTCATGCTTTCGGTCTGGCTGGGTTGTACCACCGCAAGGATAATACGCTTACATTCAGGGCGTTCTGCCATTTCCAGCAAACCATAGTAGATGAACTGGGTATTCTCGGCAGGGTCGGATACGGGGACCATTCCCATTTTGTAGTCGATAATCATGGAAGTATCGCCATGCCGGACAAGAACGTCAGCCGTTCCGGTTTGTGCTTCGTCGTCTGGGTTGAAGACGATTCCTTCAAACTTGTGTTCGGGGAGTACTTCTACCTTGTCCGTTTGTACCTCGGTTGCGAAGATGGACATGAGCCTATCCACCATGTTGGATGCCGCAGTGTAGAGGATGTGCTCATGCTTGGTAAGAAGGGATTCTGGGTTCTTGGTTTCGAGGGCCGCGTGAACACGGGTTCCAATGGCCGCCGGGGAGAAGTCATCCTCTTCTTCCTCTTTAGTCATGGGGCGAGGCACATATCCGGGACAGGTGGCGAGCAATGCCATCTTACTCGGACTGTACTTGCTGTGAGTGTTGGTTTCGTTATTAGCCATTTGATGTTAATGCGTTAAGACAAATTTCTTTTGTGTTGAGTGCTTGAATAATTCTTTCTTCCACCGTACCGGAGGCGGTCACGATGTATTGCAATGTGTGTGACTTTGCACCGAGGCGGGCGATACGTCCTTGTGCCTGTAGCAAATTGACGATTGCGTAGTCCGGCGAGATGAGTGCGGCGCGGGGGTGGCCACCCTCCGTATCGTGGAGAGACACACCCGTTCCTCCTGCACTAATCTGCACGAGAGCGAGAGGAACATCATTCCGTTGGAACTTGTCCACCTCTTCCTGTCGGTTCTTCCCAGTCACCGCTCCACTAATCTCGGCATAAGCGATTGTCTTACCCGATTTATTGTTAATGAGTTCCGAGAGTGTGGAGAGACTGTCGAGGAAGGACACGAAGATGGCGACGCTATATCCGCTGTCCAGAAGTTCAACTGCCTTCTCTGCCATCGTGGGGAGCTTAGCCAATTCAGATTGCTGGCGAAGCCGAAGGAGTTCAACGATAGCAGGAAGTTCGATTCCCTTCTCGTTAGCCCGTTCGATGGACTGGTCCCACGATTTGTCCAGCTTGTCAAGTGCTTTCTGCAACTGTTTAATCTCTCTCATACCTTTCATGTCTACGTCCACGGACAGATATTCGATTCTATTCTCCGGGAAGAATGTGTCAAGTCTATCCTTGTCAATCTCCGTCATAACGCCAGCAGTGAAGAGCTTTTGTTTCAGGTTCTCCATCATGGCGTGGTTACGTGGGTTGAGCTTAAACTCGATGCCTCCCCAGAAGCTATCGGTGCATCCGTGCATGCGTGCCCAGAGCCAGAACCCACGCCGAGGGTCTTGAATCCACTTGGCATACGTTGCGGGAACGCTCATGTCAAGAGGGGAGACGAAGGGAGTGGCAGAGAGCATAATCGTTGGAAGCCTTTGATGAGCCGCAGTTAATGCCATGATGTTGCTCTGGCTACCATACGTTTTGGCCTTGTGGCTTTCATCGAGGACAAGCAAGGAATCGTCGGGAAGGGTCCAAGCCCCGAAGACTATCCGGGACTTGGGAACCTTTGTAGGGCGTTTGTAGTAGGAGGTACTCCCCCGGCGCACCTTCTCCCATGAGAGGACATCCACCGCGTCCGCTCCTTGCTGTTCAATCGCTCGCTTCCATTGGGTCACTACGATGGCAGGGCAGACGACGAGAAGTCTCTTGCCCATAGCCTTCGCGGTTTCGATAGTAACCAATGTTTTCCCCGTACCCGTGCAGGATTTATTTATCACATAGCCGTGCCGGGTAATCGCGTCCACCATATCGTGGATGCAATCTTCTTGAGGAGGGAATGGAGTAAGCGCGCTCATTTGCGATACTTGTCCATGATTTCAGGTTCGGCAAGGAGCGGAAGGGAAGAAGCCCACTGGGGAGTATCTTCCATTATCTGTTCGATGCGCTGGGCGTATTCCTCGGCACGGTCAGCCGGGACCATCACTACGGCTTCGTCATGCACGAGAAGGATAGGTTGCGCACCCTCTAATTCCTTGCACAAGCGATTGAACGTGCGGACCATGAGGTCACGTGCGATTGACTGGATGTTATTGTTGCTAAGGAGGTTAGTATTGACGATGGAGGACTTGTATCCGAAATCGACGCAGGTTGCGAAGTAGGGGCGACGACCATCCTTCGGCTGAACCAGCTTCTTGTAACAGTTACGATAATAGAGCTTCCGGCCAGAGGGAAGGGTGAGCGCGAAGCTATGGGAGGGGGTACGATAGCCGCGAGCCGCTAATGCGTCCAACTCTCTCCACCACGCCACCACTTCGGGGCTACGACTGCGATACATGTCCACAATCGCTTGGCACTGGTTTTTATCCATTCCGGGGTTCGCACACTGAATAGCTGACCAGCTTGCACTAAAGCCGCAAGCAAGTACCCCAGCCTTCACATGCTGACGAAGGTCCGCTTTTCCCGGTGTTTCCTTGCAGTACTGTTTGAAGTCCTTAACGTCCGCGGGGATGAGGCCCCAGCCTTTCGCGTTAGCGGCATAGATGTCCTTCTCACCGCCACGGAGTGCGTTAAGAATTTTCTCCTGCCCACAGAGCCAAGCGGTCAGACGTGCTTCAATCCCTGCCCAGTCACATACCACGAGCTTATACCCTTCGGGTGCTTGAATAGCGTTGCGCTGGTTAAAGCCCAGAACGTCTTCACGGTTAAGCTGTTGCAGGTTGAGCTTATCTCCCCCGGCAGTCCAACGGCCCGTACTTGCGCCACAATAGGTCAGGGTGTAGGGTAGACGTTCTATCCCTTCATGGTCAGTATAGACGCGGGAAAGCATACGCTCTGTAATGCTAATCATGCGGTTCACGCTCCTGTACTTCCCGATAAGAGTTACCCACGGAACGAGATGGCCATACTCTTCCAGCCAGTCCGTAAAATCTTCGCTGGACTTGCTGGTGGTTGTGGGGGGCGGGATGTTCAGTTCCTCGCACGCTCTACGTAGTTGGGGAATGGAGAGTTTCTTTTCAAGCGGGATAGCTTCCTTGTATTCCTCCTGCGCCTGATGGAGTTTCTCCAATCCGTCAAGAAGATACTGACGGGAAGTCGGAACTCCGCGCCATCCCATGATGCAGGTATTGAGCCAGCATTCCCGTTCATCTTCCGGCCAGAAGTTCTTCATCTTGTCCCACACGGCGAGACAGTAGTAACTATCGCCCGCCACGTATTCCTTCATGTCGTCAGGGATGACCTCCATCTTGCGGAAGTCAACGCCTTCGGCTTTGGCTCGGACTTCTTTGCTAATCTCTACACCCCAAAGCTTTGCGACAATCTTGTCAAGAGAGCCATAGATGGCGAGATAGTTGGAAGCGGCACGGGAACAGAGCCACTCCTTGAAGGGCGGCCGGAAACTGGGAGTACATGGGATGCCCTTGGACCCCGGCGCGTGCAATCCAAAGAGGTAAACGGCATAGTCGAAGCTGGCGTTAAACGCGACGAGGGTTTTGTCCTTCGTAGTTTTCTCCCAGTCAAAATCCTTCGGATGTCCTACCCAGCAATACTTCCCGTCATAGACGGACATGATGTATGCGTCGAACCGCGGGTCCAGACAGTAGGAATGCGGGTCCATGAACTTAAGGGAATATTTCCCTTCATAATACGTTTCAAAGTCAACGGCAAGAGTATCGCCTGTGAGTTTGGTCTGGTCGTCTGTAATCTCCATTTCATACCCCGGAATGCGAGGCAATGAAAATGATATAGGGTTCTTATCTATTTCTTCGTGCATTAGTGTTTGGGCGTATTTAGTTGTTCCTTCGCTTGCGCGTAGTATTCTTGAGGTGTGCTCATAGGAATTCCGGCGGTTCTGTCCTTCTTGTACATCTTGACGGCACGGTTCATGCGGTTCACGACTTCCCGGCATTTTTCGTTTGTAAGGAATATCCCATCCTCAAAGGAGAAACCTTCATCCCGTCCGGTCGCCGCGACGAGGCGCAATGCGAGAATGGCGATGTCGGTTGCCTCCTTTACGCGGTCCTCCGCGTCAGCTTCCCGGTATTCTTCAATCTCCCACAGAAGATGGCGCAGGAGGTCAGCGGCTGATTCCTCTAATCCCATATAGGAGAAGTGGGTATCAACTGTTTGGGCGGCGATTGCAATTTCGTTGTACATAGTTTAGAGTGATATGATTATGAAGAAGAGGGTGACCAATGTCGCGGAGAGGCCAAAGATATTGACGTTCATGTCCCGGTTACTCCGTTTCAATAGATGTGTGAGGGTGATGTAGATGAAGGACCATACCCACAGAACGATGAGGACGAGAATGAGCGAGAAGATGAGGGAGGCCAGTAGGGGCATACCATTGACCAGAAAGCCCACAAATAGGGAGAGGTAATAGATGCCCATGTAGGGGGATAACTCGGCTAGGTCTTTCATGATTAGCTCTTCATCGCATTATAGAGGCAGAGTATAGGGACTAAGTAGAAACCAGCGGCGGCGACCGCCCCAAAAAAGAAAGAATCCTTCTTCGGAATGGAGTTCACCGTAACAACAAAGAGAATTTGAAGCACGTGACTGCCGAGTACCGCTAAGAAGCACGTCATCCACGAATATTCAGGAGAATACCCTTTAACCACTAGGGTAAGGACAAAGGGTATGAATGAGAGAACCGGAAGCATCTGCTCCAACGTGTCCTCGAGGTTATCCCTAAATCTTTGAGAGTAGTCCATGTTTTCCAATGTCATAAGTCTTTTGGGCATAAGAGGTTAGATTTAGTATTCACCTTCTTCTTCCTGCAAGTCGATAATCCAGTCAAGACTATCAATGCACTTGTTCAGCTGGTCACGCTTCTGGCTAAGTTCATACCGTTCGCGGAGGTTCTGGTTCTGCGCCTTCAAGTTGGCGAGACGTTCATTGGACGGGCGGCCCAGCTTCTTGCCATTCTTGCTATAGCCGGGGCGAGGGGAATCCGCAACCTCGGTAACGTGCGTATTCTTCATCAAGTTGCCAAGACCATCAAGGAGATTGATTAGCTTGACAATGCGGTTGTGATTATTGCGAAGGGACTTCAAGTCCGCTTCGGCTTTTTCCACCTGTGAGCGAAGCTCGGATTCAAGAGCTTTCAACTCGGTAATCATGTTGTCGTCGGTCGTCGTAGTCATGTTTATTGCTGGTTTGCTTTTTATTATTCTATGGGATTAGCGGAACGGGATTGGTCCCGCCCCGGAATCCCGGTGACGAGGCCAATGTATCATAGCTTAGATTGGGGTTTATATACTTTACTTTGGTCATGTTTGTGTATTTCTATAATTACCGCTTCAACGATTCGCTACACTAGAAAGAGAGTATCTCCTTTTTGTGGAACTCGAATCTCCACGGTCGTCAGCAGGTTTACTGCTCGTTTCCCACTCCCCGTGGGTACAGAAGTTATCAATGTTTATAGCGGCATTCAAGTCTCGGTCAAGACTAAACCCGCAAGTATGACAAACAAATGTTCGTCTATTCAAATTCTTCATCTCCTTATTCCGCGCACCGCAGTGCGAGCAAAGTTGGGATGAAGGATAAAACCGAGAGACCAGTTGAAGGGAACGTTCATACCATTCGCACTTGTACGTTAGTTGTCGCTTAATCTCGCCGAAGCTGGCATGAGCAATGCTTGCGGCAAGGCAATGGTTCTTCATCATTCCCTTCGTATTGAGGTCTTCCATTCTTATTACTTGGTTCTCGCTAACAAGAGTGGAGGTGGTTTTATGTATGAAGTCTTTTCGCTGATTGGAAATTTTACGATAAAGGTTGCGCATACGTTTGCGAGCTTTGAGCCTTCTCTGGGAATCTTTCTTCCTCCTAGATACAACTCGGTGTGCTCGCTTCAATCTGCGTTCCAATCTTCGGTTACGTTTAAGATGGAAAGAAGTGCCGTAGGAGGTAGTGACCGCAGTCTTTACTCCAAGGTCGATACCTACGGATTCATGAATAGGAGCAGGTAACTCTTTTGGAGAAGCATCAAAGAGGACAGAACAGTAGATATAGTCTCCGTCTGTGCTAATCGTTGCGCGTTTATACTCCACCTCCGGCAGGTAGTTCCTGTTGTAGAATTTAACAGAGCCTATCTTTGGAAGCAGAATGTGGTTACTATCCTTGAGTCGAGGTACTTTGCCATTCTTAGTAGAATATGATTGCCTACTATCTCTCTTGCTTTTGAACTTCGGATACTTTGCTTGTCCGGTGAAGAACCGCTTGAAAGCATTGTCAAGGTTTGCAAATACGTATTTGAAGAGTTGAGAATCTACAGTACTTAGCCACACATATTTCTCTTCTGTGCTCTTCAAATGGATTAGCTTCTTATTCAGGTCAAAGGCCGTCGGCCACTTTTCCCTGTCCTTCTTTTCCTTATCTTTATTCTCTTCCCAATGCTTTGTGAGTTGTTCCAGCCCCCAGTTGTAGACGAACCGAGCCGCGCCAAAGTTCTGACGAAAGAACTCGGCTTGCGCTTTATTCGGTTTTAGTCTTACTTTACGGGACTGGAACATTGTTGAGATGGCGTTACCTTATCAGAATTTTATCGCTTGTCAAGAAGTTTTTGGGAGGAATTTTTGAGGGAGTTGTAACTCGCTTACTATCCTACAATTACTTCTTGGCGTTGTTTGTCCTGTTCTTCCCAATCGGGGAATTCCCGATACCAGCGGGCCTTAGTACTGTCGCTTGCGTACTTGAGCCAGTCCTCTACATGAAGGAACTTCATGCGCCGTCTTCCTCCCGACACCTGTTTCGTTTTCCACCATGCTTCGTCTTGGAAGTAAGTGGTGATGGCGGTCTTGAACCCTGCGAGGGACTGACGCTTAGGAGCGTTAGCGGAATGCGGCTGGTCGGTTACTACTCTGGTATCTCGGATGGTGTAGAGAATATGCAGGAGAGCTTGCGGCCCCGTATAGGTGATGGGAATGTGCTTCCACAAAGGATTGCCCTCCTTATCCGTATCTACGTCCCAATCAACCGGACGAAGCTGGGTCACAAGGGATTCCTCCGCGGATTCCCGCATGCCATACTTGGTGTTTATCTCTTGGGACTTCTGCACCACTATGCTTACAAGTTCGCTAACATCCTTGCTTAGCGAGTGGTAGTTCTCATACACCTGCGCCCATAGTTGCTGTATATCTATGGAATCACGAACCTTCTTCGCCGTAGCTAGGTCCCCTCCCATACTGCGGACATAAAGGACAGAGTAGCGGCGGTTCCCCGTGGCATCCGTCAGCGGGTTGGGGTCGTTGGATGTACCAATGAACACCGCTTTCGGCTTATACATCCGCTGGTCACGCTGGTATGCCGCACGGGTCTTGGCGGGCTGAATGTCAAGAGCGTTCTTCACCTTGTTAGCGTCCTCCGGGTTGGAGAGGATTCGGTCAATCTCGTCCAGCTGGATAACATGGGTACTGCTCTTCTGCACGATAGCATCCTTCTCATTATGGATGTCAAAGCTACTCGTGAAGCATCCGGGATAGTCGGCAAGGAGCTTAGAGGCCCAGTAAGATTTACCGCTACCTTGGCTACCAATGAAGATGGGGCAGAAGATGGGGCACATGTTATTAACATCTTCCATCGACTTCTCCATGTGGTCGAGGACCGTGTAGAGCCATGTACGAAGCACGAAGTCCAGCCACTCTTCTTCGGTATAGCCTTCCGGGGCCATGCCCTCTTCCAGTTCGAGAGTACGGATGTACTGCCCCACTCGGTCAATACCATCCCAAGGTTTTACGCACAAGGTGGATGCGAGGGGGTGGTAGAAGAAGTTGGTGGAGATACTGCGGAAGGTTGCGTCCAGTTCGTGCTGTAATTTGGAGGTAGCCATTCCCACTGCCAGATAGCTGGCCCACTTGCCCGCAATGTGGTTCACGAACTCCGGGTCGTAAGGATAGAGCCTTCGGCTCACGAGGTCCAGCACCAGTTTGGTCTCATTAGCTACATCGGTCACAATGCGGAGACCAATGGAGGCAAGAAGGAAGCTAACATTAACGAACGATACGGAAACGATGTCCTTCTTGGGGTCCTTCATGGGGAAGTCGAGAGTAGCCCAGCGTTCAGGTTTCTTTGCCTGATAAGCCTTCCCCTCTGGTAAGGGTCCGGTCTCGGCAAGGATTTTCTTTAGCTCTGCGTCGGGGTTATATATCTTATCCAGCAAGGATTCAGATTCAGCATCCGTAACCGGAGGGGTTATGGTGGCAATGTCTCTGTTCTCGATGTCCAGCACATACATGCGGAACAGGTCATTCATGCTCTTCACCTTCCGGTCCTTGTCTTGGCAGGAGCTATGGAGGCAATGGAACCATGAGGTAGATGGGAAGTCCCGGACAATGTTGAATTGCAGGTCACGGTCGGCACGGTGTCCCGTGCATACGCTTGCGCACGCGGGGCACATGCCGTACATGTGATTCCCCTCCCAGCGCATTGCCCGGAAGCCCTCGGCCTGTTCGGCGTAGCCATTATCGTCCAGCCACTTGGGGAACTCGGAGATAAGAATGGGAAGCGGGTCCCGCTCGGTCAGGAGGTCATCCTCTGCCGCGGGAGCCACGGTTTCCTTGGTAGCCCGTTCGACCAGCTTGTCAAGGGAGGGCACGGTAAATACCTGCGGCGTATCCTTAGCCCGTTCCACCAACTCCCCGTGGTAGAGGAACTGCAACCGGGAGATGTCCTTACATGCGGGGTCGCAGGTCAGACCGGAGAGGTTGTACACTTGGTCCCACAGATATTTGCAGATTAGCTGATGACGAGCCTGTCGGATGGCCGCGACGTACTTGCCCATATCCGGGATATGGGTATCCGTGGAATCCGTGGAATCCGGGGGTTCCAAGATGTTGAGAGCCTCGCGTGCCCGTTCATCGACTTGGACGAAGAACTTGAACCCGCCACTGGGGCTGACGTACCCGAACAAGTAACCGGGCAAGTGGGAGAGCTTATCCTCGGCAATGCGTTTAAGTTCCTCCGTAGTGGCGGGGTTCGTATCTTCATCCTTCTTCTTTAGGTCAATGTCCAGACCAATGATGCCGGAGTGGGACCAGAAGGAGATAGCCCGGCGCAATGCGGTACGCGGGTCAACGGTCTTCTTATTCTCGCCCAGCATAGATGGGACGGAATGGAAGATGACGGAAGGGATGAGGGCAGGAAGTGCATTCTTGACCTTCACCTCGCCATCTGGGCTGTTCTCCTTCCATCGGGTATAGACCTTCTCATAGGCGGGAGCCAATGGTGCACGAAGCGGCCGCCCTGCCTGTTTATCGAGAAGGAGTGATAATTGGAGACTTGTCTTTAACCGCTCGTCCGCGATGTCGTTACTGCGGAGGAAGTTAATGAGACAGTCGATTGTAATTGCCTGTGGATTCTTTCCGCTTCCGGTAAAGACGCGGGGAGCGTTACTCCGCTCCAACAAATCCCAAGGCGTGGGGATTAGAGTAATGGATTGCATACTTTTATGAATGAGGCCAGTGGAGCGTGGACGGCGTATTCCACACCCTGCGGCCTATGGTTTGAATTGCCGTCCGGAGGTCGAACGGTGTCCGAGGCTACCATGGGTTCCGGGGGTTGTCAAGTAGAATCTACGGCCTATAACAAGCACGTAACAAGCAATATTTAGAGTAGTTGTTACGGTAAGTGATTGAGTATATACGACTTAACAACTATAACAAGCATAACAAGCAAAAATCGTAGTTAAACGTGTACGCACCTCGTCCTCGTGCCGTATGGCGGTCGCGCTATGCGCTCCGCGGACCATGTTTTTATGATAGGGATAAGGCTAAAACGAAGAGGTATTGAAACTGAATGAGTTAGCGTAACAACCCCTCTAAATCTTGACGTAAGCTATTAAGAGCCAAGGACTTAACAACTGAAGCACGAAAGAGGTTGTTACGCTGGACCATTGAAACTGAATGAGTTAACAACTATAACAAGCAAACAAGCAAATTCTACAGACTCTATATATATGTGTATATAGGGCCTCCCCTATACCCCTCTTTTCTTATATAACTACTATTTTTGCTTGTTATGGTTGTTATAGTTGTTAAACTATTAAAAAAGAAGGGGTTAGCGTAACAACTACTCTAAATCATGCTTGTTATAGGTTGTTAGTAGATGTTACAAGATTGAGAATGAACGGATTAAGAGAACAGCATTGGGCATCAGCCACTTATGAGTATGGGGTTCTCCGGCTAAAGAAAAACCCTTCGGAAGCAGGACATGCCTACCTCCGAAGGGCTACGCCTTGGGAACATCAACCTAGGAGATGGGTGACAGGAGGGCGTTGCTTCGAGTAGGTCTTACTTCTTACCTTACTGCCTACCCTCCGCGCGTTGCCCTCCTGTCTGGCCGTATAATACCAGCCCCCTCGAAAAAGTCAAGACAATCCTCTGTTATTGTGTTATTTTGTTATGCACGCGTATATACGCGCCCACATGTGTGTATGCACCATCTCCAAATCCCCTGAATTTAATCGAGGGTCCTACCCTAGAACGCGCCACAACCTTCCCTCCGCTACAACAGTCCACCCAGACCCCGTCCCCTCCTTCTACCCCGCCACACTGGATTAAATTCGTAAACGCGCCCATCACGCTGATTTCCTCTTGACTTTCTCCCCTGATGTGGTATGTTGCACCTGTTCGCTCCGAACGGCAACCGAACCAGCTAAGCTCAATGCTTCTGGCTATCCCAAGCAAGGAACTTGCTCGCCACAGGAGCGGACTAAACACTCTCCTTTCTACAGGCATTTTCCATAGTTACGCCCGTGGGTAGTCTCGTCAAGCTACCTGCGGGCTTTTTCTTTACCGCCAAATCCGCGAGAGCCGCTCCGTCGCATCATGCCCGCCGTGCGCAAATTTGGTCGATGGTAGTGCCCTATCCTCTGTTTCATGACTAATGTACCATCTCGCTACCTATACCCCGTCACACTCTTGTAAATTTGCCCGAATTTAATCAAGGGTCCTACCCTAGAACGCGCCACAACCGCTGGTCCGCTATAACTACCCGCCCGAAGAGTATACCCGCCTTCTAGGTCGATACGTCCCCCCCCCGTGGAACGGCCGCGTGTCGATTTTGCTTGACAAGTCGGAGATAGGGTGCAGACCAGATGAGGCTGAAACAGACCAGAAGTATATCCCGCCCGTGGAATGGCCGCATGTCGAATTTGCTTGACATGCCCAGAAGGGTATCCCCTCCCCCGTACCCCACGGAAAAAATTTGACCCAACTATTTACTATGGGCCGCGTGCAACCCCGGAGCCTGGGAAACCGTGGTGGTGTTTGGATTTCCTTGGCATCCAGTTTCCCCCCTATACCCACGGAATCGGTGCATCACGGAACCTTTTTGCCCCTGATTGCACCGGAATCAGTATGTTTCAGGGACTTGCCTATCCCCCACCCACAACGGAATCGGTATGATAGGCCCCCGTATTGCAACGGGAATGGTGCATTGCTTGCCATGGACTGCTCCCGCCCCTGTCACGGGAACGGTACGGCATGCAACCCATTGAATCCCCGGAATCTGTTGCAACCGTCTGATGATAAGGAACTTATGGTATGAAGTGGTCTGTAGGTCTCCATGGGAACCGGGGGTGCAATACCTGTTTCCCACTGGCACCCTGATATGCGTAACTCATTGATACTCTTGGCAATCCGCTTCCATACTTCGCATAATACATATAATGCAAAATCGGGTTTTAGTTTTCCTACTATTCCGATAGGAATTGAAATTGAAGGTGCTGGAGAAGGCAGAAAAGGGGCGGGGTCTTGCCCTTAAATTGTTCAATTCTGGACTAGTTAAGTATCAGCAACATATGAAGCATACCCTAGGGGGTATAGGTATCCTTCCCTCATTAATAGTCAAAATAAGTTAGGCTGGACTTAAAAAGTTAGGCTGGACTTAAAAAGTTAGGCTGGACTTAAAAAGTTAGGCTGGACTTAAAAAGTTAGGCTGGACTTACAAAGTTAGACCGGACTTACAAAGTTAGACCGGACTTACAAGATGATTGTTTAAGAATCCTTAACTATCTTGAACCCGTTGAACCCGCTATCCCACCACAACCCCGGAATCCGGAATCCCGATTGCCCCATTGCACCCATTGCACCCCCGGAATCCGGATTGCCCGATTGCCCGATTGCCCGATTGCCCGATTGCCCGATTGCCCGATTGCCCGATTGTTCCACATGGAACAATTTAATGCCAAAAGATACCAAAAGAATACAAGAAAATCTCCTACACTATATATATATATATAAAAGGGTGCAACGGATACCGGGGGAACCGGGGGAACCGGGGGAACCGGGGGAACCGGGGGAACCGGGGGAACCGGGG
>ERZ780046.54-NODE-54-length-46080-cov-5.059402_pt1 | contig 46080 bp, 80 predicted proteins | sample MGYA00511848_ERZ780046 | MGnify/ENA primary metagenome ERZ780046 (study PRJEB29588, sample SAMEA2147983) | human gut metagenome | biome: human gut; feature: human-associated habitat; material: faeces | place: Denmark | collected 2008/2010 ...
CAGATGCTTGTATGGGGCATGTATGCCCCATAATAGGGGTATCACTTCTTATGCAGCTTACAACATCCAAAACATATTTTTTAAACACTTCCGACTTAATATGTTTTGCAACATTTTCAACCCCAGTAAGCGTTTTCTCGGACTTACTCCAGTTGTATTTATACCAATTCAGAATCAATATCTCCTTGGTATTCTTATCAAATTTAATAATCTTGTGAACGTTTTCAAAACGCTCAAGCAACCTTATTATGGTGTCTTTATTGTATCCGGTATTTCTAGTCATCTGAGAATAGCTAATCTCATAACAACCACAAATATTAGTCTGAGGGTTCGTCAGCAAATAAATATAAAAATACTTATCCTCTGGTGTAAAATCATCCTCAACCTTATTGTCCGTCCAAAATGATAAATGCACACTCCTGTATACCGCCATCAAACCTCACTCCTTATATGATTTTAGTCTTCATCTTTTGTGATGTCTTTTTTAGAAATTTTGTTTGCACTGAACACTGTATTTATCATCCATTTCGCCAAAGCAGAAACTTAGCAAGATTCACAGCGCCTCTTTTATTATTTTTACCGCATCTTCCCAGGCATGAATGAAACTTAATGCCCAAAGAACAGTGCCATCCTTAGATTTTAAATCATTAGCCATGGCACAAGCTCTTTCCCATTCAGGATCAAGTTTTGCCTCTGCCGTTGCTCTAATTCTTTTTGCCAAAATATCCTCCTTTTTTAAATAAATATGCAACTATGTTTTGCATATTTATTCATTTCCCTTAATCCGTTTTATGCTACCCTTGCTCTATATTTAAGTTCTTAAACATAGCACACATAACATCAACTACTATGCTGTTTCCGAATTGTTTATACAACTGCGTATTGCTGTTGACTGCTGCCATTTTGTCAATATCTTCATCAGGTACACCCATCAGCCGTCCACACTCTCTCGGTGTCAGCTTTTTGATACGATAGCCAACATTGTATAAATATGAATTTCCACCAGCATTTCCAACCGGTTGAGAATTTAATGCCATAGCGCAAGCATCGGAACTATACACTCTGTTTCCCTGCCTGTACTGTGAGCCAAACTCGTTTTCTTTTCCGATGCCGCCTAGCAACAAAGGTTTTTCAAGTAATAAATTATCTTTCTGCACACTCGTCAAGCAATTACTTGTACCTTGCATATTCACCTCTAATCTCTGCTCTGTTGGACTTCCATTAGTTCTATCTGACGGATTATCAGGATTTCTGCCACGCATAGCAACTATCTGACTTTCACACACTTTAATCTGTTGTGTACCGCCACCCTCAACTGTTGTAATGTTGGGGCAAAGTGCATTTTCATCATATACTGTGTTTGATTGGTGTTTACCTGTGCCATTATCCATAAATCCTAACTGCTTTGCTTCAAGAATTTTCAGCTCTTGATTACCACCTTGCATTGTACTCAATGTTGGACTGCACCCCCACATCATAAATTCTATTAGTGCTTTCAAATTTGCCTTCAAGTGAACCTATATCTTTAACTTCTTGCATTCAACCACTCCTGTATTTAATGATGCATATTTTCCTATTGCATTTCCATCTTTTGAAATATGAGACAAAATGCAATTAGCAATAATCTTTTCTTTTGGATTGTTAATTGACAAATCAACCGCTTTCAATAACACAGTTTCCCTCTGACCGCAAGTTTGAGATTCCTGCGTCATATCTTGCTTTGATGCAGTTTGCAACTTCTCTTCGTTGCGGCTTATTAATTGTTCCGTCAACGCAAGTCTGTCTGTCTGTCTGTCTGTCAAAATTGTGTTGTGGTAATGTACCGTTGTCAATAAGCTGTTTTATGAGCTTTTCTGCTTTTTCATTATTGATGTAATATTTCTCGTCCACTTCATCTTCCAAATAGTCTTTCAGCTTCTTCGTAAGCGGAATGGGATCTGGAAATCTATATGTGTAGTTTCCAAGAAACGAAAACATAAAGCATCTGTTTCGGTTCTGCGCTACCCCGTAATCTTTTGCGTTCAGATCCTTCCAGAAATTCGTATATCCAAGGCTTTCAAGGAACTGTATCCACTTCTGGAAGTCCGCCATGTTCTTTTTCCCATGAACCTGCGGAACATTTTCCATGAATAGAATCTGTGGTAATTCTCCGCCGGAATCTTTAATTTCCGAAAAAATACGTTCTACTTCCCATAGCAGCCCAGATCTTGTTCCGCTACCTTTGCTCATTCCTGCTTGCTTTCCAGCAACTGATAAATCCGTACAAGGGAATGAGTAAGTAAGTAAGTAAGTAAAGGTTTCTGTGTCGCAAATATTCAAATCTTCTGCATGAACCTTAGTTATATCCATTGTTGGAAAATCTGTACCATGTACTGCGTTATAGCTTGCAATAGCGTACTTATCAAACTCCACAACTCTGTAATGCTCAAATTTTGCACCTATTCTTTTAAGTGCCATTGCCTGACTTCCGTAGCCAGCAAATAGTTCTATCAACCGAATAGGCTTTGTTATGGTAACTGGTTCTGAAACATAGTCAAATATGTCAAATTGACCATACTTATTCATTATTCTGAATCACCTGCTTTCTTGTCATCAACAATCTTGATTTTCTTGCCACAAGCATTGCAGTAAATATCAATACCTGTAGCACAGCTAAGCCTCGTTTTCCCACACTCTGTGGCATAAAGCGGAAATCCGCAGGGCGTATGAATAACATGCCATTCGCACCGCTCATCTTTCTTATCATTGCTCATTATCTATCATCCACCTTCTTTTTACAAAAGCTCTCACAAGGTACATCAAGCAAGCAACCGCATTTTTCGATTTCTGTCACTCCCCAATATGTCTTGTATCTGTAAGAATTTTCGCATTTAAAGCAGAAATCCTTACCATTATTCAGCTTGCAACTTGTCTTTTTATCTTCCAGTTTTTTCCCGATACTCTCATTTATCCTTTTGAGTTCCTCAACCTTTTCCTGCAATTTCTCAAAATCTTCAATGAGTTTATTGTATTTCTTCTTGCTTAAAATCTTCATTCTGATTCACTCTTTCCATTCCTATATTCTTCTATTGCCTTGTCAACTCTATCTTTGCCCCAATCTGCACTACAATACCATTCAACAGCTTTGAAAACAGGGCTTAACATTTCAAAGAGCGTTTCCACTCTTATTTTGGCTGATTTAATATATTCAACTAACCGCCTTGTATCTTTTGCCACATCTTCATATCTGTTTTGGTTGAGATAATCAGCCATTTCTTCTAATGTTTCAATGTTGCTGTACTGCATAAGGTCGTCAATCTCTTTTGAATATAAATAGTTCCAACTTCCACCACTCACTCTGAATCACCCACTTTCAACAAATCCATAAACTTCTCATACTGTCTCTGTGATACCCATTCCCAGTGCAATTTCCCTGCACTTTTATATGTGCCACAGCAATTTGCCCTTATATTTCTAGCATATACATTTGTGTTCCTTTGTGCGTCATTGCTATTAGCATATATAATTCCAGTCTCTTTGCATCTTACAGGCTTTTGATTATGCGTATTATTTGTTCTTGTCTTTGACATATTGGATAAACAATTCCCATAATTTACGTTATATTTGTTGTTACACCATTCAAGATTCTATACGCAATTATTTGTCTTATCTTCGTCAATGTGATTAACCTGTGGCAGATTGTTCGGGTTCTGAATAAATGCCTTTGCTACAAGTCTGTGGATTAAAAAACTTTGCTGTTTATTTTGTTTTGTTAAGCATATGCCCAAATATCCTTTTTTCCTTTTTGACGGTTTCATAATTTTCCCTTTGTAGAATGAAACCTTATTGTTTCCAAAATTGCTTGTGTTATAAATATACCTGTCAACACTTCTAACCCTTCCGAAATTTGAAATCTGATAGTACCCTTCATAGTTTTCAATATCTTTCCAAGTTTCATTCATTAGTATCACCGCCTTTGTAGAAATTAAGAAATTTGTCGAATTTGTCAATTGCCTTTTGTTGGTTTTTGCTCGGCATATCCGACTTAGTTTTGTAATCAAGGTGCAATTCGAACAAATGAGAGACTTCTCTTGAAGCATTTTTATAGCCCTGTTTTAACCCATCTCTATAAGTTTTAGAAGCCTTAAATTCATTTATCTTCTCTTTGCCCTCACCCTGACCACCAGCTGTCTTGTTGTAACGGCACTGGTAGCCTTTCTTCGTGTATTGCAATATCCAATACTGCTCCATCTGATCTAGTTCATCTTTGGGGTAATGAATAAAATTGATCTGCCATCCATAGGGGTTATCCGCACTGTAAAACCCTCGTTTCTTCAACGATAGGTCTATGTGCTGATACCCAGTAAGATGGCTACACATCCGCTGCAAGATTTTCACAGCTTGGCCTATGTAAAAGTAAGATATGCCATCCTCATCCGTCCGGGTTAGAAAGTATATACCACTCTTGTCATCAAGGTTTGGATTAACTTTCAAAAGTTTTTCACGGTTGGACTTTTCTATAGCATATATTTTTTTGTAATTTAGTTTACTCGTTCTTTCCACCTCTCTTCACTTTTAAGCTTATCTGTAACAATTAGTCTCAATCTTCATCAGCCCAAACATTTGCATTTTCAAACGCCTTTAATAACATTTTAAGCGTTTCTTTCTCGTAATTTCCAGCCATTAAATGAGCGTCTACACTCAATCTATAGAATGTTTCTTTAAATCTGTCTTTGTTAAAATCGCATTCAAATTCTTTTGGAATTTCTATTTCAACTCTCATGTTATTCCTCATTCCTCTGTTATTTCTGCATAGATAAGATCAGCAATCTCATCTCGTTCTTTTTCTTTGAAAAATTCACTAATTGTCATTCTACACCCCTCTCAATTCTTTCAGTTTTGCCTCAGCTTTTTCTTCTGTGGAAAAATACTTGCAGTTTTCTTTGTCGATACTTTCAATTTCATATATTGCAAGCTCCCTTATAGGTCTTTTCATAACCGCTGCATACCTAGGATTGTTTATATCAACAATGAAATACACATCTTTGCAAGGCAACTTGATAAGCCTGCCCTGCTCCTCTAAGTTCTCATAATCTTTTAATTTAAAGTACATCTGTAGCCAATATTCGGCATTATCAACTAATGTCGGTATCTCTTTATCGCTGTTTGTTAATTTTTCCATTGTTCTCCACCTCCGACCAATCAATCTTCTGCCCACAGTTCGGACAGTAATACACAAGCTCATTACACAAATTGCCCCCACATTGCTGGCAAGAATACCGTATTGGAACCCATTCGCCATTATACTCTTCTACAACCAGCGGTTTCTGTCCTATCTGCTTATTAACGCACGCTTGAGCGATTCTTAATGCATACCTGCTTGATATGTTCTTACATCTCGATGTAGCATCCTGTTCAAGTATACCTTCAAGTAATTCAAGTTGATTCTTCACCTGCTTTAGATTCATTCCTTTTCTTGTGCTCATCCGCTTTCACTCCTACTTAAATGGTAAATCATCCTCTATGCCCTCTGGTATGCTCATAAAGTCGTTTCCAGAACTTGGCTGATTGCTCGCATTTGCTGTATTGGACTGCTGACTATTGCTGTTATTCGCATTCTTACTCTCGCAAAATTCCTGTTCCTCAACAACAACATCAGTCGTATAGACTTTATTGCCATCCTTGTTTGTATAGCTACCGGTCTGGATTCTACCAGTTATGGCAATCTTAGTGCCCTGTTTAAGGTACTTCTCTGTAAACTCAGCGCTCTTGCCAAATGCAATGCAGTTGATAAAATCCGCTGTCCACTCATCGCCCTGTTTCTTAAATTTACGATCTACAGCCAGTGTATATCTAGCTATACACATCTGATCGCCATTCTGTGAATATCTGATTTCCGGATCACGGGTAAGCCTACCCATCAAAATTACTTTGTTCATATTATTTCTCTCCATTCTCTCTAATTGTAAAGGTTATTCCAACCTCTTTCTGTAATGTATCTATATAGTCCTGCCACTTCACATCTTCGTCAGCAAGGCAAGAAGTTTTAAGCACAAAGCGCTCAATAAACCTACATAATCTATCATGACCAAATCCAAATTCATCGTGCAATGTTGCACATGATAATAAGACCACTGTATCTATCGTGTTCCATTTAACTTTCTGCTCAAATTCACGCATCTTTGACGTCGGAATTTCAAGTGGAACAAAACATGCTCTACGTTTGGCCAGTTCCTTTTCTGCTTTCTCTATGCCCTCACGCTTAATAATCTCTAACAACCAAGCTGCACCGGACATTCTATATTCATGTACTTTTTCATTTGCTTTCGCCATATCTTTTGTACTCCTTTCTGCTTAAAATGGACATTCATCCTTTGCTCTCAACTGCCATTCGGCTCCGGCTCTTGCAACGTCCACATTTGCGTTTTTAGCCACTTTACGTATCTCAGCAACCATTCTGCCGGCATTGCTTGTATCAATACCCAAATGGCACAATATGACGTTTTGTAGGTTATCTGTAGCATTCACCTTAACAAATTCCTTACAAGTAGCTAATTCACAGTGGCCAAGTATCTTATGAGTGTAATTCGGAGCATCAGTATCGACCATATCTTTGATGTAATTACACTCAATTAGCATATGGTCGATATTTTGCTTTTTAAATGAAACCGGGCAATACTCAAAATCCGTCATGTACAATATTTTTTGCTCATCAACCTTGATCAAAAAACCGTAATTGGGAGTGCCATTGTGTGGGAGAGAAAAACAACGAATTGTAAACCCTCCCATTTTTACAGCCTTACTAACAGATTCAAACGGTTTCCACACTGGTATACCCAGTTTTCCCAAATCAACTGCTGCCCTGATGTGGTCTCCATGAGCATGACTTACAATGGTGCCAGTGACATCTTTAATGTTGTAATCAAGACCTCTCTGTATATCTTTAATTGATACTCCACAATCAAGGATAAGCGTTTGATTACTTGCATTTGTGAGTAAATAGCAGTTGCCAACGCTACCACTGGATATACATTTAAGATTCATTCCTATACCTCGATTTTTTCTAATGGACATTTTTCATGTCTTTTGCCATCTCTAAATTCAAAAGACACATCTGCGCATTTGATCTGTTTTAATTCCATAAGTTTACATTTAAAATCTAGAGAACATGGTCCAATATACCATGCCTTGCACTCCCGGCAGCTGCCAGGCATTTTATCCAAATATATTTCACACTTTGCCTTCATAAAAAACTCCTTTCTTACTTTGCAAACTCTGGTACTTCTTCGTCCTCAGCAAATTCCTGTGAATTGGCATTCTCAGCAATCTCAGCTTGCGCAACTTGATATACCTCGTCCATTTCAATCTGTGCCTGCCTTGCCATCGGATCATAATTCTTTGGATACTTTCTTATTGCATTGTTGCACATTTTTCTTTGAATCATGCTTTCCGGCGTATCAAGCCAAGCGCCACTGATAAACGGTCTCGCAAGCTCGCATTCCAACATTTCATCTACGGTTTTACAAGTTCTTAAGGCATTAAGCACTTCATCTTTTTTTGCCTTAATCTCTGACTTTTGTTTTTCTGTAGCCTTATATCTGTCGGCACAAATCCCAAATGTGCTATTCATCATATTTTGCTTAACATGTGCAAGCAAATTAACCTTAACACTATCCCTGTCTGCAGAAAGGTATGTCACTGTTCCGTCCAACAGTTTGACAGGATATACGACTCTTACTGCTTTACTTGATAGTCCCTTTTCTACCCATTCAGGCTCTGTAATCGACAACCCTTTATGCTTTGGCGGAATATATTCATCGCCCTCTTTGATTACCCAGTACGGATAGACCTGCTCAACGTCTTTTCCATAGTTGGCAAGTAAGGAGTCGTAACCACTACCCTCGATTCCCATCTCAACCTGTTTCTGCCATATATCCTTGCCTGTCTGTGGATCAGTTCCTACCTTTACATTTCGTAGCTGGAAGTAACACTCCCTTGGATATGCGCTTGCATTTAATTTGAGACTTGCACATCGCTTCACAATTCCTCTCAAATTGCTTGTATCAAGGTTGCCCATGTTAATCTTAGGGTCGTTCTTGACAAGGTTGAATATGCTTGTCATGGCTTCCATGGCGCACTCTTTGGCATAATCGTCCATATCCATGCCAACAGTTTTGTAATCATCAATAATAAGCCCTGTTATTGCATTGCTCCATTCACTTAATGAAGTAGTAAATGCTTTTTTTTCTGCAATTGTCGTACTATCTTTCATTTATTTATCCTCCTCATGTAGTACTTCTTTTAAAATTTCTGCAATAATTTTTTTCTTGACTTCCCTGGCTTCTGCCTCAATCTCATCATCAGTCTTTTTTGAGTTTTTAATAACCTCTTCAAACTCATCCTCACTTATATGTTCACGTAAAGATTTAAGTAATACTGCTGTCTCGGCTGTAACTTCATTCTTGGAACCATTGATTTCAACAAACCCTTTGTTGCACTTAACCATATTTATTTCTCCTTATTTTATTTGATTTACTTAATAATTGTTCTACATATACATCCATTGAATGGCACAATTTCACACAGTTACCATGTAGCATATGATTCTTCAAAGCACCATATTTTTCATAGAACTTTTTCTCTGTCATCTTGCCGTTATTAACAAGTTCTGCCCAGGTTTTTATTTTCTTATAGATTTTACGTTTACTTGTGCTATTTAATTTCCGTATATACTTTCCATCTTTCGTTACATAGTGATGGAAACCTGTAAATAAAATTCCATTTTTAAACGGGACTATCTGTGTCTTACCATTAAGTGATAATCCCAGGCTCGCTACAAATTGATTTATGCAATCCAGACAATGTTTCAAGTATTCTTTGCTTGGTGCAATCAGATAAAAATCATCCATGTATCTACCATACAATTCAACTCCTAGCTCACCGGTTATAAAATGATCTAACCCATTTAGCATAAGCAACGCATATACTTGCGCTACTTGATTGCCAAGTGGCAGTCCTAAACCAGCAGTGCTGTCAATGTATAGATGATTCAACCATTTCGTGTATTCGTCATCAAAATAGTAATCAACTATATCTTTCAACACTTCATGATCTATCTGATAGAAAAATTTTGTAATATCACATTTCAAAATCCAACCGTCAAGACCGTGTTGATTATAAAATTCAAGCATGTGTTCTTTCAAACAATCCATGCCAAAGTGGGTTCCTTTGCCGAGTTGCCCTGCGTAGTTTGTTTTTATAAATTCATACTTTAACCTTGGGAGCAAAATATTGTCACATAAGCAATGCTGAACTACCTTATCTTTGAACGAACATGACTTAATCACTCTTTCTTTAGGTTCGTAGACCTTAAACTCGTTATACGGATTCATCCGATATGTCTGATTTTCAAGTTGTTCTTTCAACATATGAAGTCCTTCAAGACTCATTGCTTCAAATTTTGCAGTGCTTGAATTATGTTTTTTACCACTTTTAGCTTTTTTATATGCTTTATACAGGTTTCCATAATCACATATAACATCTTTATCCATAGTAAAAATTCCTTTGTATTTATCCTTTTGGGAAAGGTCACACACCTTTTTGTATCTTTATCTGATTTCGGCTTAATACCTACTCTTACTGTCTGTGTGATACAGAATGGGCGAACACCGTTGTTGTTGTTACAGTTGTTGTTGTTGATATTGCCAGCGGACGAAACAACGGTTTATACAGTGTGTAACCTATATTTTTATTTACTATCATTACTTGCCAATCTTTCCTTGTCGCCTGTTCTCCAAGCAATTGTCATATGCTTAACATCAGTAACCATTTTTGACCAATACTCCATGCTTTTTACATTGATAATGTTCAACTTCATTGATAATTCAATGTAAAATAAAAGTTCGTCGCAATGCGTTATAGCTTTTGTTTGCAGTTCTGATCTCTCTTCAAGGCAAGTTTCCCAATTCGTCCTATTTGCTTCATACAAATATTCATATATTTCCAATGCCTTATTCTGCATTTTGTCAACAAGCGAAAATCTGTATTTCTTTGGGTATCTATTACAATTTGAAGTTATACGGAATGTGTGTTCAGCCAAATTCTTTGCCTGTGAAATCACTCCAAACTCTTTCTCTGCCATATCATTTAATCTCCTGATTCAAAGATTGAAGATGAAAAGATACAAACCGGGCGAACACCGAGGCCGTCGTTACAGTCGTTGTTGTTGATATTGCCAGCGGACGAAACAACGGCTACGGCTCTTTTGTAATCGTTGCATGGTGTACTCCAAGGGCTGACAAGCCACCACCAATAATCTTTGGTGTTTGGTATGAGGTTTCTATACTTTCTGTATTCGTCAACAGTAAGAAGAGAGACCTTATCCTCACACTTGCCATATTCTGTCTGACCGTCAAGAGATAAAAGATTTCTCTCAAACGAAATTATATTTTCCAATCCTATTTCTGCGGCAATCTTCTCAAGAAACCCCTCATTAAGATAGTCCCGAAGATCACTGTTTTCCCAATTGTTTGAATTTGAATCAAACTTCATATCCTCAATGCTATCAGCCAGACAAATATATCCAGCACTTGTGATATCAAGAATCTTCCACGTTGTATCTGCAAGTTCAAATGTATCTCCGATGCCAAGTCCCTCCAAAAAGTTAGCCGTTTTTGATGTCGCTTTTAGCATTGCAATCTCATTTCTGAGATCATTAATCTGTTCCTGTAATACTCTCATTGTTAATGTTGCCATAATTACTCTCCTTTCTTTGATACAAAGATATTAGATTTTAAGATACAAACCGGGCGAACACCGTTGCTGCAGTTACAGATGCCGTTGCCGACATTGCCAGCGGACGAAACAACGGCTATGCTGCGCGTCCATCCCCTTTCGGCAGTGCTCCAAGGAGTACATGTCCACCACCAATCGTCTAACTCTTTGCTAGAAAGTAAGTTATTGTATTTCCTAGCCTCATCAAAAGTGATAGGCCTTACCTTGCATTTACAATCATCAAATTCATGCTGCATATCAACTGATGTTAACTCAACAGTATGTTCAACAAGATTGTTTTCTCCAACCTCCGACTCAATTATCGGCTGAATCTCATCCTCAATCACTTTCTTAAGGTTGGACTTGTTGTAATCTCTTGAATCCTCATCATAAACTATGTTTTCGGCCATAAAATCCTTGGAAATAACCTTGCTTTCGAAACTCATCTGTTCAAGCACAATAAAGTCATTTTTTCCAATCTCAAACACATCTCCAGGTGCTAAGGTTGATAATTCCACCTTGTTCTTCTTTTCCGCTTCTTCAAGCTGTCTTACAAGTTCTCTTGCTACTTCTAATGCCTTACTCATCACATTACCTCCAATTCTTTATTGTCGTTTACCGCCAGCATTATTATCTGACTATCCACCATATCTATAGCATTCTGCTGATTGGCAGAATCAAGACTCTCTGCATCGTCAAGCCATATAGGACAAGCAACATTACTAATCTGTTGAATACTGTTGCAAATATCAATCCTACCAATAATCCTATTTCCCTTGTTACTCATCGTGGTAAGAATGCTCTTGCCGTCTATGGTAGGAATACATGTTGACTTATATCCACCATTTTTAGCAAATTCAAATAGCTGCCACTTTACCAAATTAAAATGTTTGTTTATTTCACTTGTGAGAACTTCATTTTTAGCCTTATCAAGATCATCTAACAAATCAAGAATCTTCTGAGCATCCGTTTGAGACTGTCCAAGATTGCGCTTATTAGCCAACAACTCCTCAAGCCTTGTTTCGTCAGCTTCTGTATCAGACTTAGCGATCTTGGCTTCGCACTCAGCTAACTCCTGCCTGAGTGCGGTCTCTTCGGATTTTAATCTTGTCCTTGTGGCCGTTGTCTCCATACCAGCCATGTTAATTTCAAACGCCTCTATTTGCGCCATCACGCCGATATACTCATCATCACCTGATATGTCAACGCATAATGGAAGTGCGTTATATTCTTCTTCAAGCTTGGTAAGCTTTGTTCCTGTATCAGCAACAGTCTTTCGATTGAACTCATTGCATTTTTTAAGTTTTTCTATATGCTCCTCAATCTCCTTGATCTTCTGAGCTACGGCCTTGCCATCAGCCTCAACTGCTGCCAGTCGCTCGGCTTGATTCTGTGCAAAATCACTCTTAAGTCTTTCGATATCTTCTGCCGGAAATTCTCTATGGCAAGTCGGACATATGGTAGCAAGTTCGTTAAATTTCTCAGCATTAACGGATTTCCATTCAGCCACTAGTTTTTCTTTCTTTGATTTCCAAATACTCAAAGTTCTTGTTGACTGGTCAATATCCCAGTCGTTATCAGAAATCCCCTGAATTACATTCATCTGAGTAGTCTTGCAATCATCTATCGCACTTCTAAGTGCTGCTCTCTTGCAATCAAGATTCTCATTTGCTTTGTTCTGCATCGCAGATATTTCAAACTTTAATTTTAAAATTTTGTCTGCGATCTCATCATGTTCAGCAGCTACCTTATCCATGTCCATCTGATCTTCTGTGACCTTGTTCAGTTTTTCTTTAATTGCATTTTTCTGCAATTCCAAGGCGGATATATCTATTGACTGTTTGATCTGTATATCTCTTTCCTTTTCTGCTATCTGTCCGTCAAGAACTGGTAGTTCCTTTGCAACTTTGGACTTTGTGGCTTTATTCATTGCTGAAAGCTCGTCTGCCGTATACTTCTCAAGGAGTGGAACAAGTTCAGTAAGTTCAACTTTGCTTTTTGCGACATCAACATCTGATACGCCATCTACTAATCCAAACAGAAATTCTCTCATTTCTGTTGGTTTCTTCGACAAAAATGCATTGATGTTACTACACATCTTGAGAATAGACATATCAACGTCAAGATATGCATTAAAATCTCTTAATGTCTTAGGCACATCGTTGATTGAATAAGAATTATCATCCTTGTAACTGCTGCCATCTTTGCTATATTTCCTCTTCTGAGACTTACGCATGACGACTTCCTTGCCATCAACGTCAAACACGGCCGTAACTGACACATCCGTGTCATCTACAGTTTTGCCACCAACCATACGGCGAATAGGTGGATTATCGGCGAGCTGATAATCACAGTTGAACAACAGCCACATATAAGCGTTAGTTATTGAGGATTTCCCTTTGCCGTTGGAAGCAGCAATCTTAGTGTTATTCCCGAAAACAACTTCCTTATGTGCATAACACATGAAGTTCTCTAAAATTAACTTTTTCAAACTGATTTTCATTTTTTATCTACCTCCAGTGGCAATTCACCAAGTATAATAAGTACCACGTCCAGATCTATAAACTTTTCTCTTCTTGCTACACTTATGAGCACATCGGCTCTCGTCTCCATGTCTATTAATTCCTCATATCTATCACGAGGAATAGTCACACTGTCTGCACCGCTGTTATTACATGTTCCTTCACATTTAATGTCCATCTTCTTTGCTCTCCTTCCTTTCTTCAAGCACTTTGAATCTTGAGACAGATATCTCATAAGCTGTCTTTTTCTCTTCGGTGCCATCCTCATAAAATTTGTTGTATTCCCTTGACTGAAATCTGCCGGTTATGCCAACCATAGAATTAAGTGGTACATCTGCGAATCGGTCAGCGCTCTTGCCCCACAAGAGGATTGGAATTAGATTTCCAATTCTATTAGGGAGATTATTGATTACTCTAGTATCGCTAGCCCTGTAACCCCTAGGTGTTAACCTAATTTCTATATCAGCATATTTATGGGCGATAAAATCAATTCTGTTTTTATCACATGTATAAGGATTGACCTCATGTACCTCTATATATACTTTTGTGTGATTTACACCTGTTGAATCGACAACATGCTTAGTGCGGATATGCCCGACTACCTCTACATAATCAAATTTGCTGATATATGAGACCTTACTATCTTCAATATAACAAGGCACTAAATCCTCTGTTCCACTCAGTCGCCTTGCACTTATAATCACGCGATAATACGACTTATTACCTACTGAGAACTCATATATAGGTGTATCAACAACACATCCAGCGATCACCGCATTATTGTTTGGCCAATCGCTAATATTTTTTTCTCTCATTCCTTTCCTCCTCTATAGTTTCCATCTTTTGTTCAACTGCCAGCATTGTAAGAACCAGTCCTGCAAATGCCAAAATAATTAATATCTTTACCCAAATGGGTAAAGAAATGTTAAATAGTTCCAACCCTATAGGTACGCATATGATGGCTATATAAAACATAATGGCCATCAGTGTGCACAAGACACGAATTATAATCGTGTCTAAATTTCTTCCCACGCAATCACCTCCTGGCATCACAATACTGACCCATATTCATCTGAGAATTAGCATTGTTTATCTGTTCGGCAAGTGCCGTGGGTGCTGAATAGCTACTGATAAAGTTCTGAACATCATCTATGTACCTGCGCTTGATACTCTTATATGTGGCTACGCAACCAAACTCTCTCTTAAGCTGGCAATATATATCTTTAAATGTCTGGCTCCTTATGCTCCTGTCGGCATATGCCTCGCTATCTTTACCACCTAAGATTGATACCACCTTGCGCTTGACAAGTTTCTGCACTTCGTCTATCTCGCAGCCGTATAAAGGCATATCGTTTTCAAGACTACCTATCTTGTCCTCAACCTTATCTACCCTCTCTGACAGCTCAGTGTTGCCCTGGGCAAGTAACTGAATCTGTTCCTGCGTTGTAAGTGGCTTATTGTAACCGCCTGTTTTGCGGATTGACGGCAGCACCTCACCAGTTACCCAATGTTTGAACCTATGTAGCTTTTCAACTCTTTCGTTTATAAGGGAGTCATTTTGTGACACACCCCTTGCTTTCTGTGGTTGCATTTGGAAAAGCAGAGAGTATAAGCCACTTTCGTTGATAATTGTCATATTTTGTTTTCCACCCAAGGTTTCTATCAACGCTATGCTCTTATCAACGTCATCCACATTGGAAAGACTTCTTCTGTAATTTGTATCTCCAAATGATTCACAAACATCTTTACCTACAAACCACGGAAAATCGTTTATAATTACTGCTCTGATATTTCCAAATTCCTTGTTGCTAAACATTTGTAAATCATTCATAAATTTGCACCCCCCATGACAAATCTCTTCATGCCTTGGAAGAACATATCTGCTTTTGCATTAATTTTCTCTGAATCATCCCTATATTCAGCAACAGTTAAAATATCAGGTATTATTTCTTCAAGTGCGCAATCAAACAACTCACTTCCTCGTTTTCTTTTATCTTTAAAATACTCATGCAAATGTTTTTCGTTTTCGACATAATTTGTATGTGGAATACTTATAGCAAGCCTTCCAATTTTTAGGTTGCCATAATTTACAGCATTCCTTTTTAATGCCATCAATCTTTGATACGGATTCTTCGTACTTCCGATTTTTACGAAATCACCATATTCCAGCACATAAAAGAAACCGGTGTATTTACCTTTGTTGCTGTTTTCGATTTCTTTTATTTTTGCAAAATCTTCATTGTCGAATATCTGTAACTCGTTCATTGTTCTCCTTTCTTAAAACCTATTCATCATTCTTAGGTTTATTATCCGCTGCATCAGCCATAGTTTCAGCTTTGCCGAGAAGATAGCCTTTATCAAAATCGGACATATTAGGCAATACCTCCTTGAGTTTCTCGACTATCTGTTTTTCCTTTTCACTCATATATTTACACCTCCTTTTTGTTGACCTTGTAAACACAGTATAGTCCCTTAGAAACATTTTGTCAATACATTTTTGTTGACTGAGGGACATTTTTTTGATATACTATATTCAGAAAGGAGGTAAGAGTTTTGAATGAAAGAATTAAACAATTAAGAAAAACGCTTGGACTTACACAAGATGATTTTTCTGCAAGAATTGGATTATCCAGAAACTTTATTGCACAAATTGAAACAGGTTCTAAATTTCCATCGGATAGAACCGTGTCTGATATATGCCGAGAATTTGATGTAAATGAAGTTTGGTTAAGAAATGGAGCTGGTGAGGTATTTGTCCAAAAGACTAAAGAAGAACAATTGGGTGAATTGCTTGCCGAAATAACAAAGGCCGATGATGATTTATTTAAAAAAAGACTTATAGTCGCTCTTGCCAATCTTGACGATGATGGATGGAACAATCTTGAAAAATTAATTGATTCAATCGCCAAGAAATAAAAAACGCCCCAAGGAGAAAATCCTTGGGGTTGTTTTATTTAATAAGGTTTTTGATGTAAGAGTGAAGTATATCGATTATTCGCTCATCAGTTATCTTTTGTATAGCGTCTGTAATCTCTTTCTTTTTCTCTTCCATTTTGTCCTCCCTTTATATGATATTACTATTATACTCTTATAAAACTTAAAATAGAAGTCTAATTTTTTGTCATAATATATGGTAATTTGGGGAAATACATGGTACTATGACTGTATTATATACTACATGGGAGAGGTGAATACGAATGAGTAACTTTTTAATTGCGTTTGGAGCAATAATAATGTTTTTAGGGACAAGTATATGCGTAGCATTGACTATAATATTATTATGTAAAAATAAAAAAGCCATGCCATGTATAATAGGCATCTTTGGTTCTATGATTGTTGGCGGAATATTACTTGGAATAGGTTGTGCAAGGCAGCCAAAGGTGGAACATGAAGAAGTCGCCTATAACACTACAGAAACAGAGGTAACTGAAAAACCTACGACCGAAGAGACAACTGAGACACCAACCACAGAAGAAAAAACTGAGGAAGAAACAGAGACTACTACTGAAGAGGTTAATGCAACGGATATATCTGATTTGCAATTTCAATCTTACTGGGACATGGCAAAAGAAACTGTTGAAAGTTGCTTGAAAAATCCTAAGTCAGCAGATTTTCCATCTTCTGTTTTTAGTCAGAGTGATATTGCAATGGAAAGAAAAGGGCACCTTGTTGTAGTTCAAAGTTATGTGTATAGCACAAATTCATTTGGAGCTGAGGTTAAAAGTGATTTTACTGTAGAAATGTTAGTATATGATACTGACAATTTTATATATGATGTTGTCTATCTCAATATTGATGGAGAGACAAGTGGAGAATATGTGAGTCTTGACGAATGGGATGAATCAAATACAAGCGGAGAAAGTGAGTAATCACAATCTCCGCTTTGTTTTATAAAATATTTTCTCTAATTGCAAGCCAAAATACACGTATTGTCCACGGAGAGCCGTCTGTATTTGCAGCAAATTTTAGCGGAACTTTTTGCGCCGATTTTGATGCATCAAATGCATCGTAACTTGGCCCTATTAACTGCATTGCTGGCACAGAAGATTCAGTAGAAATTCCAAGATATGATATAATTGGAATAAATTCATCAGTCCCTGCTGGCACAAGAATGTTTTGTGTTACTTCTTGATATTGTCCCTTCTTGTCGTCCCCTGCTGGAAAAACAAACGTGACATATCCTTGACCCACAATTTGAAAATTAGAATTCAGTTTATCCAGAGTGGAGCTTGCTAAGTTGACAGCTTCACATATTTGGTTGACATCGCCTGCGCCAAAATTGTCGCCTGTCTGCTGATATTCCGTCACATCTTCAAAACTAACCGTTCCGTCATCGTTAGTAATCATATTATACTTACGTTTTGTGTTGGCTGTAGCAAGTACATCCTCTTTATAATTTGTTTTCAAAACCATTTTAATCTCTCCTTATATCCTTATATCCTTGTATGCACCTAGTTTAAATGGTATACGTCTAGGCTTAATACTGTCTAAAGCGTCCTTAATAAGTTGACAAGCTGTTTCCAGTCTGTTCATCTCTGCTGAGCTAATAAACGCTCCATTGTCATAAAACGTCTGTTTGGCGCCTATGTCTTGTGGATATACTACGCTGTTAATCTGTGCAATGTTGTTTTCAAATGCGTTAAATTCGTCTGCGTAATAAAAATCTGTATACAACTTATCAATACCCATGCTTTGATAACCTGTAACTGGTCCACACAAATCTTCGGCTCTTTGCTTTAAATATTCTATGTTATTTTTTATTCGGTTGTAATCAGTCCATATAACTGCGTCACCGCTTTTCCAGTCCGTTTTTGGTTCATTCCACAACTATTCCACCACCTTTCTGGCACTAAGTTTTCCACTCCATGCACCATTGAATGAAAGTTCGTTTTGATATGTTTTGATTTTTATTTTGTCACCATTCGGCTTAACTATATTGAATAAATCCCCAGCATCTACGCTAGGGTCTCCACGCCAATTAATTGAATAATCAGTTGCACCTAGATAATAGTTTGCCAGCCAATTGTCAAGTAAACTTGCCATTTTCGCACTGTCAACAAGTGGATTGCTCCAATTAACTGTTTTTACGCCGTTGGCATTGTATCTGTGAGCCGTTCCTTTGGTGGTTACTGTGTACTCATACCCACTAACCGTATAAGTGAGTGTTATATTTTTTTCACTTAAGCCATTGAATTTAATCAGACAGTAATATGCCCCACTTTCTATAACTGTAGCCGTTATGCCGCTTTTATCCGTAGTGGCAGTGTAACCGTGGCTAGCAACGGAAAAATCAACTTTTATGACGTTGTTAGTTGAATTAACAGTAACTTTTTCAGAAGACAGTTCTTTTTTTTCTGTGCCAACCTTATACACTTGTCTTGGGACAGTAATTGATTTTAGCTTATCTTGCATTGTGACAGTAGGGGTGTCATACATATCATCGTTAGACAAGTTATAGTCAGTTGCATCACCAATTCCGATATAGTCAACCGATACTCTTGCGTATGGTTCAGCTTTTGTAAATTCTATAACAACTTTGTTCGCAAAGCCATAACGATTGTAGTCTGTCCAGTTAAGGCTATCTACATCGGTAATAACAACATCATCAACAAGCGTATCATTATCATAAGTTTTTATAGTAAATTCAAGAGGTTTACAATTTCTAAAATTAATTATAAATCCATAACAACTGTAAGATATATCTAAATTGAGAGTAATTGTAGGATTTGCAGAAAACTCGCCAATGCCGTTTGCTATTTCCTTGCTCACATATCCTACTTCTTTATATATTTTGTTTTTAGGTAAAAAACAAAGGTTCCCGCTGTCAAGTCGTGAAAACCCGGTACTGCACATTGCGTAAGCTGTTTTCATGCTCTGCACCTTCTCCTATTCTACGCATAAGTCCATTGTGAATGAATGTTTTTCGCCTGGTTGCAGTGTTATCGGCTCGATAACTTCACGTGCTAACATCATTGCTCCCGTGAAAGCACTTGCATAACTCGCATATAACCCTACTTCTGATATGGTTAGTGGCGCATTGCCTGTGTTTTGTATAACCCTTGTAATATTTATCATAGAGCTTGAGAATTTCAGTGGTATAGCCTTTGTTTGTGTGACAATTTCATAGTCCTCTGTCACATTTTCAAGCTTTATATCTGCCACTGTCGCTGGTGTTGTGCCTGTTCCTAATACCAAATAAACTCCGGTTGCGGATGAGCTAGGCACATTTTTTAAAGGCAATGGTGCGCTAAACAACTGTTTAAGCCAGGAGTAACCTGCACTGGCTGATTTGCCTTCTGTAGTTTTACATACATCATAATTGTCTGAACTAATTTGACAGTTCAGGCTAACAAGACCAGCAAAATTATTTGTCAACATATATATACTTCCTCCTTTAATCTAATGTATTATCTATCTCATGTGTCACTCGGCACTGCACCACACCAGATATCATTGTTGTGCTTAATATCTGTGAGTTCGATGTACCTGTCGGTATCTTTCCAATATTCTCCGCCATCACATCTGCCGAGTCTGTTGGTTCTGTAGCCACTCCTTTTTCAGTGATAGCTGTGGCTATCTTGGTATTTCTATCACTGACAGATTTTTTTACTTCTGCAACTTCATCTGATATTGTTTTTATACTTTTGTCTATCTTGTCCATGTCTCCTGTGTAATCTGTTCGCCAATCTGGAATATCATCATTACCGAATTGACATAATCCAAGATTCTCCGTTTTATTTTGCGATGCCAAAAAATCACCTCTCTACTATTTAAGTTTAAATTTTGCTTGTGTAGCATACTCATAAGCTGTTAATTTATATGTATCATACCTGCTTGCTGTCAGCCTTAACATTGCATACTGTTTAGCTGTCAATGCTCCATTATCATCATGTAACACGCTGTCAATATCACTAAAATCTAATTGTCCATTTGATGATATTGTTTTTGTGGGTGTAATTGCGGATTGTATATGAATCCTATTTTGCCTGTCAATGGACAAAGTGCATCTGCCGGCATTGGCAATTATCTGCAAACACTCTGCGTGCGTAGCAACTGGTAACGGATTGTGTGTTACAGTATTTTTAAGAAAATTATCAAGAAAATAGTTACTACTGTCTGTAATTCCTGCATCTGCCAATACTAGCAGTGCCAAATCGTACAAGCTAATCCCATTTGCATAATACTGACCTTTATAGTATTGCCCGGTTAACAATGTAAATCTATCTGTAGCATTAAATGTCGCTTCTCTACTATTAGCCGACCATGCGGATAAGTAAGTGGTTTGCTCCGGCAACCATTCAATATTGCCCTGTCCGTCTACATCATAGCCAAACTGTACTTTAACCTCTTGACCGATTCCCATATACTGTATTGCACTGTCTGGATTGTCTGGATCGTAATATTGATCTTGATTATCAACTTTAATCATAACATCCATTGATGGTATGGTTTCTGTTATTGGAGATACATATTCTTTGCTACTGTAGTCCATTACCTCTTCGTTGGTAAATGTTTTTGCAAGGCCACACTTAAATGAGTATATTCTCAATCTATTCTGCCCGTAACGCATTTGAGTTGGTTCGATTGTAATAAATGTTATGTCTGCAAAAACATCTTCCGTAGTCCATACTTCATCAGCGTTTCTATAATGGCTCGTACCATTATTAGTAATAACATCAAATTCAGTCGGATAACATTTTCCAAAATTGACAGTCAAACCCTTAATAGTATGTGGATTAGCAAATGTCATTGTAACTGTTCCCATAATATCAGCAGTTACAATGCCGTTGTTATAGTAATCGGTGCCAGTTCTAGGCAAGAAAAAAGCATTGCCATCGAGGACAGCAATGCCAGGTTCTGCTGTAGCATATATTCTAGTTACTTCTTCGCCATCAAAAGGGGCAATGTCATTAGAATATGCTACTGTTTTTGTTTGTTTGTCTAGTTTTATTTCGTTTTGGGCTCGGGAATTTACAAGGCCTATTGTTGCTTTGATATAACCTCTGTTTCGGTTAAGGGACTTCATAGATTCCTTATATTTTTTGCTTACATTTTGCATTACATCACCTACCAGTATCTATAAGGTTGAACTGACAGTTACGATATTTAGTTACTATGTGCGATTTTGGACTTGCAAACAATGGTTCTGCTGTTCTGTCGCCTGGGTACATTATAATTGTTATCGGTTTACCTGTGCGATAATCTTCAAATGTAACTGGAATATAAAATGGTTCAACCGCTTTTAACATTGCTTGCCAAATTTTTGGTTCAAGGCCGACCCACTTCATGTTATCCAACTTGTATAAGTCTCTGCCAATCCTTTGACCGATAGTTACATTGTTAGCATTACGGCCGGCATTAACTGTCGTTGTAATAGTATAAGTAAAGCCAACAGCGGGACATGGAAAGTCCACACCGTTGACATTTAAAAAACTTGATAATCCTTGTGCCATATTATCACCTCTATGCTGTTGTAAATTGATGACCGTTACGTGATCTACGCCTATCCGTTTCGCTGACAAGGGTTCGACCATCAATATTGATAGATGTATCTTTATCTGCTGTTTCCCTTGTATTCCGAGCAATTTGGGAGAGATAAGGCGTAAGTGCATCATCAACTGCTTGTCTAACTCCATTGGCAATGCCGGCGGTAATCTGTTCATTGTTCGCAACAACAGACTTGCCGTTGTCGAATTTACCCATAATCTCGCCTTGATTTGCCCTAAACCAACCATCCTCCGGGAAACCGCCAGTTGCATATGTTGGCATAAAGCTAAATGTACCAGACATTGCTTGCTTAAGTGGGTCTGATGCTTGCTTAACATTGAATTTTATTTCTTTTTGGGACATACCCATAAAAATTTTGTTTGCGGCATTTTCACCAAGTTTTTTTAGGCCCTCATCTGTCTGTGTCTTAATATTGTACTGTACACTTTTGCCAGTAAAGTTCTTTTGCAATGTATCGTTAATTGACTTAACCGCACTACCGCTAGTTGTTGGCTTGCCGTTAACAGCGGTATTTGCATTATACTTAACTGTTTTATCTTTCCAGTACCGACTGAAAATATTGGATATGCTAGAAAGTTTTTCACCTGTAGTTGCATTTTGACCGTTTATAGCGGTTTGCGCATCATACTTAGCACTCTTGCCTTTCCATACAGATGACCACCGATTAACTATTCCGGATAAGATGCTGCTACTTGGTGTATTTTGTCCATTTGTGGCGGTTTGCGCATCGTACTTAGCACTCTTGCCTCTCCAAGTATCGGCCCATAATTTTCCTATATTTCTTATGGTCGCTACGTTGTCTGTCTTATTATCATTTACTGATGTGTCTACATTGTAATCAACGTTTTTCCCACCAAAAATTGAGATCGCACCGCGAACTGATTTATTCAGTTTTTTATAGTCTTTATCAGTCTTTCCATTGGTGGTCGTATCAATATTAAACTTGCTGCTTATAATTCCTGATAATCCAACTATAGGGCTTGTTTTCATTCCGAATTTTGCAACACTGCTTAATTTGTCCGCAATTTTCTTGAGATATTCCCAAAGTGTTTTCAATTTCTCGGTAATTGAATTTAAAACAGGCTTAATAATATCCCATGCAATTTGAACTTTTGCACTTATATCCGCAATTTTTTTAACAATCCAGTTACCAATTAATTGCCGAATAACTGAACTAATTGCTGATGCAACAGCCAATATAGGTGAAAGCACAGTTTTTATTGAATTTAATGCCGGAGAAATTTTTTCACCTATTGCATTGGCAACTTTTGAAATAACCGAATAAACCGTACTTAACAAATTTGAGACTGTGCTTAATGCGGGTTTTAATACTGTTACAACCTTATCTGTATATGGAGACAACTTGCCCACACCAGATTTGATCTTGTTGATTATATCTACAATTAAATTCATTGGTGCAATAATATATTCAAGTGCTTTTTTTATGCCCTTGAATAATTTTGAATTGGATATTTTGCTATATGCACCTTCTCCAAATACTTTATCAATTATTGCTTGGCCTACACCTTCATAAATTTGCAATGGTATTTTAGGAATTTCTTTTGCCATAGTGGCAATTAGTGAGCCTAAATTCCAAACAAGATTTCCCCAGTTTATACCGCAAATAAAATCAACAACTTTTTGCCCTAATTTTTGCCAGAGATTATCCTTATTTGCGGTATCAAAAGCACTAACAACATATTTACATATGCCTATAGCAAAATTAGACAATGTTGCTCCTGTAAGCCCAGCATCCCAGGTATTGAGAAATCCAGTTATTGAAGATATAAGCGATTTACCCAAGTTTTTCCAATCATAATTGATCGCAAAAGTATTTCCAGCAGTAAGTGCTGTATTTATTGCGCCGGCAATTGTTGAACCAAGATTAGAGAACAATCTCGGAGTAATGAGGCCATTCAAGAAGTCGGCAAGTCCTTTGCCAAAATTTTTTGCCTTTTTGTATACCCTATTCCACTTAATAGATTCCATTGCCTTAGACAAACTATCACTGATATACTTGCCTAATTGGTTAAGGTTTTTGATGCTAGACTTGTAAAGTCCCTCTGTTTCTTTTATTTGGTATTTAAGTCCATTGTTGCCACCAGCACCGCTTACACCAGTGCCTCCACCAGAACCACCACCACCGTTTGTGCCTGTGTCTTTATCCGGTTCAACAACATTTAACTCATCAATTCCAAGAAGATGTGTTTTTAAATCTTTGGCCGCTTTGGCGGCTTTTTTAGTTCCGCTTGCCATATCATCAGCAGCACCGGCAGCACCTTCAAAATCATCAGATATAGCACCCTTTTGTATCTCTAGTTTCCATCCAAAGATTGCGCCAAGGGCATTTACTACCTTTTCGGAAAAAGTGTAAACCGCCGATAAAGCCTTATTAAGAGCCTGTACAAGCGGTTTTAACATATTGACAAATGCATTACCCCATACGCCAGCAACTGCCTTTATTTGTTCCTGTAAGATGCGTAACTGGTTAGCCCATGTCTGGCTAGTACGCGCAAAATCCCCCTGTACATTCTTGGTGTTATCCATGACATACTGATATCTCAGCATTGTTTTTTCTAGCTGAGACATAGAGGATATATTGGCGTCAAGACCTTTTTTCATTGCATACTCTTTGAGGGTTGCATTTGTGAGGTCAATACCAAAAGCTCGCATAGGCTCCGTCTCGCCTGTAAATATCGACCACAACTTACGTGAGCTTTCTTCCTGTGAAATGTTGTAGAATGAAGCTAAGTCGGCTGACAGTGCAGTAAGTTGTATCGACATATCAGACATATCTTTAACAGGGGCTCCCATTGCGAGTCCCATAGCTTGAAATCTACCAGCTGTCTGTTTTGCCGACAATTCTGACATTCCATACGTCTTTATCGACGTTTTTGAAAACTGCTCTAATTTGTCTGTGTATTGGCCAAAAGTATTAACAACGACATTCTGCACCTCAGTAAGGTCAGAGGAAATGTCTATGGCTTTTTTGAATCCACTTAAAACTCTTTGCGCTGCCCAAAATGTTGCATAGATTTTTCCAACTGCCGATGCAAGGCTCCATATATGTTTTCTAGCACTTTTAGCGCTGTTGCCCATACCGGAAAAACTGTTTTGTATGCCTCTGCTTGCACTTGCCGTTCTACTTCCTTGCGCTGCCAGATTTGCAAGTGCATGAGTCATTTGTATTACATTTTGTGAAACTTGTGGTGCTGTAGCCATAACTTGCATAAACTTCTTAAGTTCTGCTGCAAGTGTCCCTAGTCCACCTGCTGTTTGTGTGGCTTTTGCACCTACTGATGCAAGATTGCCAAGTGCAGTGGTCATCTGTATTGTTCCAGTGGATAATTGCGGTGCAAGTGCCATGGTATTAAACAGATTGCGAAGCGTAACGGACAACTGTGGCAATGCTGCTGATACAATGCTTGCTTTTTGTCCGGCATTGGCAAGCCTGCCAACTGCATTGGTAAGCTGAATTACATTTGTGCTAACGTTCTGAGCGCCTTGCAACGTGTTAGATAAGCCTACAATTGCATTTCCAAGCTGGCCTATGGCGTTTATATTCATGCCATTAATATTTGAATTAGACAGCCTTGTAATGGAATTAATGAAGTTCGTAAGGCCCTTGTTGTTGAACTGCATGTTTCCCAGTACTGATATACTGGAAGCAAGTGGGCTTATACTATTTGCAACCGCTGTAAGTTTCCCACTATTAATGTTTTCAAATTGCTTTATACCCTTGGCAACTCTGCTAAAATCAGGCATTTTTACATTTTTCATTGCATTCATGCCCTGTGCAAGCTGGTTCATGCCTTGTGCAAATTTAGCTATACCATTACTATCAATTCCTTGTAATGTCTTAGATAGTGTGCCGAGCTTATTTGACAGTTTATCTACTGCATTAACTGCTTGTGTCGCACTTGCATGTATCTTAACTTCAAGATTATCTACTGTTGCCATGTTTTACCGCCTTGTTGTAATAAAAAAGACGGCAAAAACATCAGTCCTTGCCGTCAATCATATTGTGTGTCCTATCCCATTCTTGTTTTGCCTTTAATCGTTCTTCAATAAACTCATTTCTAAGTCTATTTACCCTATCTTCTTCATTTTCCATAAGTGGAGCTTTAAGATACTCTGAACTTGCTTTCTTGCCGTTAAGGCAATGATCTATTGCAAAGCAAAGAGCAGACCTGATATACGTTCCTACCCACGCATAAATTTGAGAATCGTTTTCCTTTTCTGCCATATGGTAGGCTTTTTCGTATGGTTCAAGCTCTGCTGGGCAAGACTTGTCAATATCCTCAACTGTAAGTCCATAGCCTTTGGTCATCATTAACCAACGGGGGCGTATTTCATTACAGTAATTTTCGTAATTAAAGTCTTTGTTATCCTGTTCAAGGATTATTTCTGTGCCTGATTCTGCACTTTTGCTGTCTCTTCCTCGAACAGTTTCTTTAAAAAACCATTGTGAAGCATCTCATTTGAGACATCCTCCTGAAGTTTAAGAAAATCTCCATTTTCCTCGTCTACAAAATGGTCAAGCATATCCTCAACCTTACTAAGCTGTTCGTCACGGCCTTTTCCTGTAGTTAAGTTGTAACCAAACTCATCTGAATGATTAGCCTGTAATCCGGCAAGTAAAATTTGTGGCATTAACAAATACATTTGCTCCATTCCCTCTATTGCCCCAACTCCATCGTCTGTACTTGACTGCATTACTCCAATCCTTGCCAGCTTGCTGATAAATCCAGCCCTAGCTACTGCCTTATTACCAAACTTAATATTGTATTCCCTGTTATTCATTGTAATTGTCATAATATTTTCCTTTCCTCCTACTCTTAATAGGAAAGGGGCAGTCCGAAAACCGCCCCTTGTTTGCTTAATACGTATAATCAGCCGATTTTATATCTTCTGTATCGTCATCGCTCAGCACGGCTGTATCTGAGCGGTTTGTTATTCCCCCGGTGTAAAAGCTACCTTTGTATCAAAGCCAACAAGATCTTCGAGAATAAGGTTGATTTCAACTGTTAAAAGTTCATTCTGACCCTTTGAAGCCACTGGAAGAACTGATGGTGGCTGAGCCTTAATAAACTCTGCCTTGGTAAACCCAGGGGTGATCGTTTCGAACCACATAGATTTGCCTGTTCCCTCTAACTTTTTGTACTCTTCAAGTACTTTCTCCCATTCTGCAAGTGTATCTGGTGTCCAGTTTACTGTTACTGTATATGTATCAGATACAGTAGTTCTACCAGATATGTTTCTTGTGTAAAAATCTTCAAGAGCAGATGCGTCAATAGCCTCTGGTTCTGCTGTAGCATCGCCAAGCTCATTGATTCTTGACAACTGAGTAAATGTTGTTGGCTTTTCTCCTGCGGTTGTTTCAACACCATAACCAAAAGTAATACCCAGTGTACTTAATCCTGGTACTGCCATGTCTTTACCTCCTTAAAAATGTGCATAAAAAAAGAGCCACATGGCTCTAATTGCTAACTATAATATTGTGTCGCCGGCCCCATACACACGGCTGAATCGCATGTTACATATATAGGTTCCACCATTAACACTGTATTGAGGTGTTCCGGCGACCGAAAATCTCATTTGTTTATATATGTCCGTTATTTTGGACACAATCTTTCTACATTCGCTGTGATTCTTGTTAGAAGTCACATCAACCTGTATTGTTTCTCTTACAGCGTTGATTGTCTGTCCCTCTAAATCTTGTCCCAGTTCCATTCCAGGTAGTTCGTGAATATAGACTGTTGGAAATACTGCTGGTTGATCTGATTCCCCTTTATCTGTAACGTTAAGCGTTGGGTATTTATCCTTTAACTGTTCTGTTGCTTTGGCCTTGACAATGCTATATATTGTCGAGCCAAGTTCTATTGCCCATGCATTATCCATTGTCAAACACCTCTTTCACAACGTTCTTGACTTTTCTTTCAAGTTCACGAGCAGTATTGTACATATATGGCCTAGATGGCATACCCTCGGTGAACCACCAATGGCCATTGTCGTCCCTGTAAAACCAACCAATTCGACCATCTTTGAGTTGGTGGATTGTTTGACCGCTTGCATATTGCCAAGATACTCCCGGTGGTAATTCACCTTTGTATGGTTTCTTTTGCCCTATCACGCCAGTTCCAAACTCAACAAATGCTGCGTGATCTGTTCCGGCTACAACCGCCCATATGTGACTACCCTCTGTATCTGTAATACACTCTGATTGTATACTTTCAATCAACTCACCTTTAAAGATAGCATCTAAATTCGCCAATTGCACTCTAGCAACTTCTACACCATCATCAGCCAATCTTTCAGCAATAATGGCGCATTTATGGTCAAGCCTTGCTTGATAGGCTCTAAGCTCCTTGATTGCATTCTGTAGACTACTCACAGACAAAGATACATCTATTGTTTTTTTCACTTGACCACCGCCTTGAGGACATATTTTGTTGACCGCAAAGCTGGCTTAACTCCTACAACTGTAAAATCAGCAGAAGTTTTATCAATATAGCCATCCTCTGTGTGTTCAACTTTGCTATCAAGCCATATAATGTCACTTTTTTTAATAGGGTATGCTCCTCTATCTGTAACTATGATTGCATCAAAATCGTTGACATCAAAGCCATATTCTTTTGCCTGTGCTTCACCGCCAGAGAAAGAGATATTAGCCCTAAATGATACAGGCTCTTCATATGATATTTCTTTATGATCTATAAGAGGTATTTTTTGTCCCTCTTCTGTAATGAAATACTTTATATTGCCGTCATCATCTTTTTCGTATATCTCCACCTCTTTGCCGTAAGGAGCATACTTCATAGATTGTTTATTAATCTCAAGTGACATTACTTCACATCCTTGCCAAATCGTTTCCAAAGCTCAGATAACTTTTCCCAACCATACATTGCCACAAATGCAACTACAAATCCGGCTAGGATAGCTGCAAGAATCATATACCAAAGTATTGTCATATGTATGTACTGCATATAGGCAATAAAAGCCACAACGGTAATGCCTATGGACAGCACAAACACCAATATGTCGGTTGGTATCTTCTTAAATATACCTACGCCTTTGATTACTTGTGTAATTACCGCCACAACAAATGTAAGTACGCCTATGACAGACATTATAATAGCCATGTTGGCTACAAGACTCTGTATAACATTCATTTTTACACCTCCTTGTTTTTGTTGAGTCGTGCTTCCATTTCATCTACGCGATGATGAAGTGACTTAACACTTTCCTCAACCTTAATAATTCTGTTGTCGTGAGAATTAAGTTCTTTTCTCATTTCTACGACTTCATCTTTTATGTCCTTAGTGTTGCTAGATATGGCATCTAACTTCATATTTATGCGGGTGTTTTCTCGGACTCTATCCTCTAGGTCTGAGTTATCAGTTCTTCTATTATTTTTGAGATTCAGCACAAGACTGACAATTCCAAAAAAAATAGAGAAAGTAACCGATATGATGCTGATAATTATTGCTACTGGCATATATCTACCGCCTTTCTCTTATGTTTGCATACTGCCCACCACCACCATAATGTATGCCCTCTGCTACCGTTGGGTAACGCACAATCTTCTATAATATCTCAACAAATGGAAATACATCAGCTAGCAGCTTATTTCTGTCAATCCAACTACGGCTGACTCCATTTTCGCCAAAACTTGCCATGTATTCCTCACCAGCTTGAGATAAGTCGTATACAACCAAACTGACTATATTGGTAGTATATCGTTTCATATCTTCTTCTATTTGCTTATCTGTGTAATCAGATGGGTAATTACGCTTGTTGCATATTTCCTGCTTAATTTCCTCAATATGCTGCTCTATTCTTGGATTATCTTGTAGATCAGTCCACTTGATAGAGCCATCGTCACCGACTTCATATTGACCTTTTCGTATTTTGACTTGCTCTACCAATGTATATTCCATGACTACCTCCTATAAAGCAAAATGAGCTATAAGCACTTCTTTTAATGCGCCGCCTGTCATGTTTTCGGCGTTATCTATACCCTCTGATATTGCAAGCGCTTTTAGATCGTCTGTTGACATTCTGTTGATCTCGGTCTTGGTATGAATAGCAACACCAGAATCAGTTTTTTCTGTTTCTGGTTTGCTTGTTTCCGGAACGTCATTTCCGGCATCATACCATACCCCATCTTTTACAACGATATAGGGATATATCATAAGTTGCCCTCCTACTCGTGATGAACTTCAATTACGGCAGTGCTATCCATATTTTCATAAGATGGCAAAACAACCTCAGATGCAAATGTTGACATCTTCATTGGTGGACCGTACTCTATCTTTGTAGCGACTGTAATTCCTGTACCATACTGAGTTACATCAACATCTGCTAGCTGTCTTGCAGTTCTCTCTTCTGGTGTAGTGCCAAACCATGTATTGCCAAGATTAGCCTCTGGCAGAAGTGTAACCTTATTATTTGGATAGAAATACTGTTCATTACCCTCGTCGTCAATGTACATCTTATCGTAAAGCACGATAGTAAGTTTTGCTCTCTTCTGCACAACTGACATAACAGCATCGTCATCAACCTCAATAGTTGCTGTAAGGTTCTGTGCAAGGATTGAGTTTCTTATCTGTGCATTGTCAAGAAGATACTGGAATGTATTACTATTCATAAGTGCATACTTAGCAATCTTGCCATTCTTCTTTAACTTTTTACGTGCTGTGTTAAGATCTGTAAGCGGCTTTGAATTGGTTGTGTCGCTCCACATGCTTGTTCCATCAAGCTTGATGTAATGATCTGTAGTGTATGATCCGTCAGAATCGTAATCATAGGAATATTGAACACCGTCACTCTTAATAGTGATAACTGGATGTCCATTTACTGTTGAAAGAAGAGCCATTCTCATTCTCTCTGGAACAACCTCCGCACCGCTTACAAGTCTGCTTGTGTCGTCATATACTGCACTAAGAGCACTTGCAAGGTATGGATCATCAGCAGTGTTTGCTCTTTCTATTTCAAGCATTTCTGCTTCACCTATGGTCATTCCCTCACGGAAAAATGCCATCTGTGTCTTTTCCTTAGAAAGTCCCTCTCTAGCTCTGATTGTTGGAATTGAATCAAAGTTAGATGGTGCAAGAGATACAGGAAGTCCCTTATGTGTTTTTATCCATTGCAGGTCAAGTCCCTGTTTCTTTCTCTCTGGAAACCACTGTAATCCAAGATATGGAATCTGATTACTTGCGTTTTCTGTTGCTGACAGCGCAATTGACTTACTGTCAATAACTTCATTTACTAGCATATTTTTTTACCTCCTGTAATTACTCAAATACGATCATTGGCAGAGCTGCCTTAACTGTTGCGTCATATGTAACGCCTGAGTGTGTTTCTGCTACCTTTGTGTTAAGATATGCTTTCTTAAGAAGAACTCCCTGTGGCCTGTCTTCTGTTACATCAAATCGAAGTATGCCAACCACTGTTGCTGTGTTATCAGCCTTGCCATCTTTACCAATCGGAGTTCCAGCTTTAACTATCTTTTTGCCATTCACCTTTGTCGTAACTTCTTCAAAATCCAAAGTAAGAGGTATGGCCTCGTTTGGCTCTCTCTTGAGAATTTGCACATCACCTGAGTATGTTGTTTTTTCATACTGCATATTCATACTTGGCATCTATATTTCCCTCCTTAAATGTAATGTTTCAAAATATCATTTTTTGTATTTTGATTTTCAATAAGACCGGCAGCTATTTTTTCCGCTTCCGTCTTGTTGTCACTTGAATTGCTGCCTGTACCACCATTACCCGGCGGTGTTGAGCCATTGGCTATCTCTTTCTCTTTAGCCTGGGCAGCGGCAGTTTCTTTATCTGCGATAATCTTTCCAAGAGCGTCATAATCCATGGAACCATCATCCTTAACCACTAGCTTTGCTTGTTTAGCGGAAATCTTGAATTTCTCGGCTGCACTTGTTCTCTGACTTGCAATTGCCTGTGTCTTTTCAAGCTCTGCTATCTTCTTCTGAGCATCTTCAAGAGCTTTGGCATTTCTTTCTGACTCAGACATACTCTGCCCCTTTAAATCCTCATACTCTTTTTCGATAGCTTTGAGTCTTTCAAGTTCTGTGTTGTTCTTATTTGCCTTTGCGTTCGCAGATTGAACGTCTTTACCATTTTCAGCCATGACTTTTTCGATCTGCTCATCGGTCAAACCCATTGATACTAAATCTTCTCTTTTCATTGATTACCTCCGTATGTCTACGTTTTTATACGGTGCAACGCCACCGATTGACATTGCCGTTTTCTACGCTCACGGCACTTGCGAAATTTTGTATAAAAAAAGCAACCACAAACGTGATTGCTAATTTTCATTGATTATATTGTTGTATTGCTCTTCTGTTATCAGCCCTTTATCACGGGCTTGCTTAACCATTTCAGCATTCCATATATGATAGACTTGATACCACTTTTTTATTTTCTCAAACATAGGCTATTCCTCCGTCAGCAGTGTGTTAGTCATCATTGCCGTATATGTTACTTGTGCGTCTATACGTTCAATATCAGACGGTATTTTGGCTGGCTCATAGCCGTCATACTTCTGAGGATTGTTGTTGATATCTTGAAGATTAAGACTTTCAACAGGAGCATGAAACTGTGTTCCATCATACTCATAGTATGTATGTGTTTTTGACTGCTTTCCGGGTTCTGCATATTCCTCTGTCTTAATTCTTTCATTAAGACACAAGTACACCCATGCTATCCCTTTGGTATCTATTTTTATAACAACTTCTTGCTGTGGTTCTTCTGCTCTTATTATCATTGCTTACCACCTTTCTTGCTACCTTAAGTAACCCCAGTTTGCCCTGTCAAGCCTGTTTCTGCAATTCAAGTAACAAAAGCCCGCATACGTGCCATGCCTGAGATTACCGCCCTGGTAATATTCTCTAGTACCGCTAGTGCTAGTGCCACCTGCATAAAGAATATCTTTATTGCCTTGACCGCTATTAGCCACTTGATTTGTAGGCAGCCATGCTCCATAATTCTGCTCTACATCGCCTGTCCAATAATCTGAACCTTTGCCGTCTGTGCTTGCCGCAATATTTCCGACAAGCAAGTAGCTTGATTTTATAGTGCTTTCATCTGTAACATGTTTTGTTCCCCTAGGAGCAACATACACATCCTTAGAATAATCAGATTTAAACATCATTATTGTATCGGATGCTATTGTTCCGCCACCAATCAGATACTCAATACCCTGTATTCTACAAGGATGTTTTCCATCTGAATTGCTAACAAGGGAGCCATCATGGTGTCCAATTACGGCATCAGTATCACCTGGTTCATACACTCGTCCGTCTTGGACTACTGTATATCTAGTCACCATTGTTACTACCTCCGTTACCAAGATTGTCTACTATCTCTTGTGCTTTTTGTTCTTGCCGCTCTACGTCATCTATAGTTAGATATAACTTATCCAAATATTTCTTGGACAGCAAAAATGTTTTTTCTGCATCTCCCCACAATCCAACAGTTTTGATTGCGACAAGCGGATGTATTCCAGCCTGCAACAGAACAACCAGAGTCTGAGCTTTGGTGTACATGTTATCCTGAGGACTATGGTTTATCTGCACTGAAAAATCTCTAACCGTCAGTTTTAAGTCTTCTGCATACAGTCTGATTGCATTAAGTGCAAGCTTGGCAAGCCGTTTTTCTGATGTAGCAACAAGTGGGTCTTTTAACTTCGTTCGTGTCTTACTAAAATCCCAGCCGTTTCTTAACTCGACAGCTCCTTGCGTATCTCCACCTGTGTTACCTTGCTTAGTTGGAATTGCAAGAATTGTCTGAACGTTATCCCACAAATCGTCTTTGGCAACCTGAGTCTGAGATTGATTAAGCTCTTGCGACATAACATCTACATCAGCGTTGTTGACGCCGTTGGTTGACTTAACAACCAAGGCACCCATTTCTTTCATGGCTTTAAATTTGTCCGTGTCAACGTCACAATTAACAAACTTAATCCACGACTGCACAAACTGTTCTATGCTATCCATTCTGTTGGATTGCATATTGTTGATTGCATCAAGCATATCTATTACAAGCTCAATATCACTTATTCTTTCGTGATTATTAGGGTACTCAACAATCGGTATATCTCCGTAAGCGTGTAATTTCCAGTCTACAACTGTACTGTTATATATCTTGCACTCATGTGTGGCTGTGTAACACTGCTTATACCACTTGCCATCACTGTCCTTAAGTTCTGTGACGGCAACCATCGGTTCTTCTGTGTTACTGTTGTATATGATAAAGGTATTGAGTGGGCAAGGTGTAACAATCCTGAACGGCACATCACCGTTTGGATTAAACTGGATAGCTTTAAATGCTGCACCAGTGGCAGATTGCCATTCACCAGCCTTTATGTCCTTATCTTGCTTACAAGCGTCTACCATGTAATCATTTAGATCGTCAACTGCATTATTGACTGCATCATCATCTTTACGGCTGATAAATTGAACCGGCTCCCCGTATGTCTGTCCAACCTTGAACTGTACAATCTCAAAAGCATGATTTTCTACGATGTAATTAATTACATCATCACGAATTACTTTAGTCCTGTACCTTATTGGTTGGTCGCCTTTGTAATAATTCCATAAATACTTTATAATTGGCTTATTCCAGTTAAATACTCCTATGCACTCACCGACTACATTCACAATATTATCCGGTGTAATGGTGTCTACATTGGTATATGCTATTTTTCTACCATAGTGGCCTCTTACAAGGTCTTGCAAATGTAATCTGTTCATGTTAACTCCTACTTCATGAGTTCATTTACTCTCTTTTGAATCTTATCAGGATCATATCCTGCTGCCTTAAGCCTATCGATACGTTCCTGTCCGTTGCCCCAGCGACCAGCAATGACCTCATGTGCAACTGCATTGATGATCTTATCCTGTGTCATCTGTGATGTCTTGACGAGCTTGTTTACTGCTGCCTGTACCTTTGCATAATCATATCCAGCCTTTGTCAATCTGCTCTTGCGATCAGCACCGTTGCCCCACTTGCCCACAAGGACTTCCTTTGCAATGGTATTGATGCTCTTCTTGCCGGCTGTCGGCTTTGCAAGTACGGATACGGCTCTTCTGCCTGCCAGCTTATTCCAGCTTGCAGCGCTGATATATGCCTTGTTGAGATCAAGGCTGCCGCTGTAACCTGAGAGCTTTCCGACAGATGTGTACTGACGGATAAGACAGTTATAAGCTCCCTCGTTCCATGGATGCTCCTGGTATCCAGTCTCAACATAGTCTGGGTACTGAGCCACCCACAGCCTGTATCCCAGGCCCTTTACATTGTCCATGGCGCTCTTCTGGATATAGATCAGGGGCTTAACACTGGTTTTTCTGTACACATGGTCACACCACTCTTTGCACCACGCTCTGTCACTTCTTCCGAACTGCGGATTATTCTGCCCCTCCCAGTCAAGCACAAGAACGGCTTTGCCAATATACTTCTTGACATATGCAAGGAAGTAGTCAGCCTCTTTCTGTACGTCACCGCCGTTGGCGTAATGATACGCACCTAACAGTTTTTTCTTGCTCAGGACTTTGTTACAGTGACTTGTAAAGTATCTGTTCTTATAGCTTGTTCCCTCAGTTGCTTTGACAATGCAAAAATCAAAAGGAACTTTGCTTAAATCTATATTTTCATCGCCTTGCCAGGCACTAATATCTATTCCGTTCATTGTTTGTACCTCCTTTTACATTAAAAAAGCACCAGTAAAGCTACTGGTGCCTCCAAAGGGTTTATGAGGTTTGAAAAAGTATGAGAAAAAACAAAGTGTTCATCAATCAACTTGTTCATGATATATTATATAATATGTTTTATGGGACATTCTAGGACATTTAAAGACTACTTATATGTGTTTCCCCATTTTTTCTCAAATTCCTGTAATGCTTTACCATGTCTTCGTATGATTTGCTTGTAACAATAGTTCATCTCTATTGCCATTTTTTCAAAAGTCTTTTGCTCAACGTATCTCGAAAATAAAATCTGATAAGTCATTTCGTCGGACATACTATCTATCTGAGATATAATTATTCGTTTGTTGTCAATGTATCTATCAACAAGCATATCTATTTCATTTTCCATTTGCTCAATTTTGGACACAATCTTGTCCATGGTGTCATAGCTAGGTGATGACTGTACTCTTTCATCATTTTTGACTGCTGATACGCTACAAGCCATAGATCTGTACTGTGCAAGCTCCACTAGCTTATTATTGATAAGTCGGTCATATCTGCCTATTTGTTGCAAGTATTCCTTTGTTTCCACTAATCAATACCTCCTAAATGGATTAAATGCAGGTTCTGCAATTGCATATTCGCCCCCGATTCCATAAATCATATCGCAAAGCTGTGCAGTCGCATCAACACCATCATCATGTTTATTTTTTCCCTCTGTTTTATACATAATAATATTTTGAAAATATTTATTATATTCTTTGGTTCTATGTTTTCTATCAATAAAATACAGTTTTCTTATGTCCGGCGCATGATTTCTAATTCGATCTAACTTTGATATGGTATTTGGAGCTGGATCATGAGTTGCATTAACCATTGCGGCAACTTTAGACCATTCCTTTTCGCAAAGTATTCTATATTCCGCGGTTGTTTTTGTTTCCTCAAAGTGGACTTCTGCCGTTTTCGGAGCCCACTTTCGTAAATGCCAAGCAATACGATTAACAACTTCTGGTATTGTGACTTCTTTATCTCCATCGTTGTAAACAGCATCGGTAACATAATAATTATTGTCATACTGATAGCAAATCGGCATAGCTACAAAATCACCACCACCGTAGGCAGGATCAACTGCTGCAAATATCCTATCCGGAGCTCTATCTGGTAGATCTTCTGGGCTAAAAAACTGCATATTATCTGTACTAAACAATGCTCCATGTCTTTCGATAGGAGTTTGCTGATCTTGCGCATACCATGAGGCCATATCATCATTTTCCTCGAAAGATGCTCTTATCATCAAGTAATCCTGCGTAGAATATCCAAGATTATATGGATAATCAAAATTACTTTCATCATTTTCATTCAGTGCTGGTATGATTATTGCTCTCCATCGTCTCTGCGCATATTCTGGGTTATTTTGCAGCAAATTAAGCCTACGCCCCTGTACATCTCCAGGAGCCCATCTTGTACCCATATTTATTAGTTTTGCTTTACGTTTAAGACGTTTCATAAAATTGTTGTCAAACTTTCCCCACACGGTAGTTTGTCTATCTTCCGACAACGCTTCTTCAATACCACTAAATAAATCATCATCAACAGCCATACCAGAACAATCACACGCTCCATTCAGGGTTCCATAAATAGACCTCATTGTGAATGTTGGGTATGTTTTTTTCCTAATAATATCTATAGTGGTATCTTTACCATCTGTAATAGGTCTCTTTACAACGTTTTTAGGAAACATTTCTCCGTATGTATATGTTGGGTCAAGAATAATTTCCAAAAGTCCATCGTAAAATCCGCCAGTTATTTTGTCAGAATATGCAGTATACAAATTAGATTGTTCAGGAAATTTTGACCCATACCACAAAAAACCCAACTTCACTATTTGTGTCTTTCCAATTCTTGAGGGGCAGTTAACAAATAATTCGTCTAGTTTATCATCTACAAGGTCTTGTATTCCATTTGCCACTTGTCTCAACGGATTTATTCTAGGCTGATAAAATCTTTCTTCTATCGGTCTTTTGCGCTCCAAATACAGCATAAAGCTTTCAAATACTTCATTGGATTCCGTAAGAAGTGTTGAATAATATTGATTGACAAGCTCTATCTCTGTCTTGTTTGCCTGGGCAAATTTCTCTATTTCCCAAATGTCCATGCCGAATTGTTTCAAACAAAATTGATTCACGATTGCCTTTGACCTTGCCGTGCATTCAAGCATTGTAGTGATATCACCATCATTTTTGGCTAGTTGGCAAGTATCAAGATAGGCATTGATAATTGTTTCGTCTATGCCCCGGACATCTATGTACTTTTCACAATCCTTAATCAAATTCTGTAATTCAGACATAAAAATAGCACCTCGCTAAAAAGCAGAGGCGCTACGGCCTCTGCTTTTTAGCGAGGTGCTACGGCCTCTGCCTATAATTTTTCTAGGGTAGCGACTAACTCCGTTTGTTAGCCGGTAATTCCGTTTTGACTGCTTTATTTTACTATTCTGTCAACAACTTATGCAGTTCCAACGCTTCATCATCTTTGATAAGTTTTCTGATATAGGTTTTTCCGTTATGGTTCTCAACTACCATTGCTATTGGTTGTTCTCCTGTTTCCAACCCTAAATCAAACGCAACTGACATTACTTCTTCCCCTGTTTTTTTCAACTCTAGCTTTTGGAATTATCACATTTTCAGGCATTTTAAATATTTTACTCATTCCTCATAAACCTCTTAAAATCTTTCCTACACTTAGGGCACAAATCATATTTGTGTTCGTTTCTCCATATAGCCATTGGGAGTGTTTGTTTTGCTAAATCTTCTGCCGTGTATATAGTTTCCTTATGTAAAGGTTCTAATTCTTCTGTTTTGAAATGAGCGTATTTCTCATTGTAAAATGTCATTTCTTTTCCGCACCTGTCACAAGTGTGCCATTCTTTTTCATGTTTCATTAAATCTCTCCCATGATTGTGGCAAATACTCCACAGTTCCATCATTTTCCGACTTTTGCCATCCACTATCGCTACTGTAGTTATCACGGCAAATAGCACCTGTGCGTGATATCACAATATAATTGCCATCTCTTTCAGGATTGCCACTTCTAAAGTGCTCTTCTGTGTATTCTTGTTTACGATTGTCCACCGTCATTATTATTCTCATTCCAATACACCTTAAACCCATGCTTTTTATATTCTGCAACTGCATTTTTAAGACTGCCTATATCTTCATATTTCTCGTTTAGCATAATTGCTTTGTCATCCTTAACTACGGCATATATGCCAAATTTAACAGCCTTTGACGCTATTTTGAGAACTCCTCTGAAACCTTTTCTATTCATCGTGTATACGCTAGCATCAATATTAACTATCATTCCTCCACCAACTTTCTGCCACAGATAGGGCAATAATTTATGTCAAACTGCCCCGACCCATATTCGTTTCCACTATTGTCGTAGGACAGATGTCAGTTATGTGTATCGCCAACTATCATTGCATTTCCGTATGTATAACCATTTTCTATCTTTTGACGTTTGCCATTGCAAAATCTACACACTTTTACTTCTCCTCATCTTCAAAAACAAACAATGTGTCTGGAAATGGTTCTCCGCTAAATAGCATATTGAGGTATTTCAAAAAGGTTGGAATACTCATTCTGGCTATCTGCGCAGCTTTAGCCTGTGTAACTCTGCCAGCCATATATTCTGCTACTGCCTCTGAAAACTTATCCGGATCGCACCTATGTACACCACCAGCCATATTTCACCTCACAACCATACATCTCTCTGTTTTTGTAATGGAACAAGAGGGAATCGAACCCTCGTTACCGCCGTGAAAGGGCGATGTCTTGACCACTTGACTATTGTTCCAGTGTGCATTTCCTTAATTTTTCCAAATCAAGGCATTTTTTTAATTCAAGTAGGACTCTGCCACCAATACTCTATCCGGTTGCTATCCGGCCTCCTTAAGCTTTAAGATTGTTAGTCAAGCCATAGACCCAATGCTTAGAAAGAGCTTAACTTTAACCAACAAATAGCAGAGATGGGATTTGAACCCATGACCTCTAGCTTATGAGGCTAGCGAGCTGCCAGACTGCTCTACTCCGCGTCATTATACATACGGCATACTATATAGCCGCATGCCGGGGCTTGTGATTATTTACTCTGGGAGGAGTATTCGACCGCCTATACGGCTACAGTTGGCATTCTGTAGGCTGATTTTCGCAAAACACTCACCGGATCTGGTGACGATCCTTTATTCAGCATTCCGCTAGTGAGTGAAAGGAGCACAAATGAAACAAACATTTGTCCGGTCAAGGTAAAAGAATTTGAAAACCTTAACCGCATGAACGATATGGGACTCGAACCCATGGCCCATAGATTAAAAGTCTATTGCTCTCCCAACTGAGCTAATCATTCACATTCGCCTTGTATGGTCTCAAGGCTCCCATGGTTAGTCATGGTGGACTGTATAGGTGGAAAGGCTACTTGCAACAACTGCCTATACTCAGTAGCGGGGCTAGTGGGATTTGAACCCACGGATGCAGGAGTCAAAGTCCTGTGCCTTACCACTTGGCGATAACCCTATTTGTATATCTCCATTTCATTAACACTCATACCGACTATTCCGGCTGATTCATCACTGTCAGTATGTTTAAAGTATTCTCCACTTTGCGGCCACATATATCTGAACATAGCATAATTGGCAACATCAAGAAGATATTCCGTATTTCCTGTCTCTTTAAACTTTGCAAGGCATTTTTCAAGGCTGCCTATTGCGTCAACATTGCCTGTAGCAAAATTTCTTCCAGCTCTGCCATACTTATAATGACTTTGAACCACTAAAGCCTTGCGTTTTTCATCAAATTGTAAACTGTAGTCAGTTTTCAGAATATCATCAGTCACACTCATTGTTTTTGCCCTCATAATCCAAACATACATGTCCAGGTTCAACATAATCTGAATAATATTCGCTATTCTGATTGTTACAAACCTTATCACCATCTTCTGTTATGCAGTATTCACAATTGCTGCATTTATCTTTCGCCATAGTGATTACCTCCAAATGTTTAGTTATTCTTGCTAAGATTTATCCCAAACGCCACGGCCTTAATTAAAGCAATTATGCCCAACAATATATATATCCAAACAGGAGCATTAAGTTTTATTGCAATCCAAAGCAAAATGATAAGTTCAATCATATGTCTCCCTCCTGTTTGCTCTCCACGTGTCAAATCCATCTGGATATCTACTTTCAAGTTTTTCTTTGTTCGTCTGCATAACATCATCAAGGGTAAATCCGCTTGCATCACAGATCATGGCAACATACCACATTACATCGCCACATTCTTTCTTCAAGTGATTTATGTCTATGCCTTTTTCATGAAATACACCTTTTTTAACGAGATCAGCAACTTCGCCCGACTCGCCTGTAAGGCCTATAACACCATTAAGCAGTTCAGCAACGTCTATTCCATTTGTTGTTGAAACAGCATTAAGAAGTCTATCTCTATTTCTGCCATCATTTGTACGCATGGCAGCCATTTGATATTCAATTCCGTTCATTTTGTTCCTTTTGGGGATTTTATAGTTTTGTCTGATGTGATTAAAGAATATCTATCTGACTGATAGATAACTATTATGTATGCATTATACACATACTGTTTGGTTTTTGTCTATATTTTTTTCTGAATTGCGATTATATCTTCTATTGGGACTTTAAACAGTGCTGATAAAATTATCAGATTGTCAACTGTAGGTATTGATTTTCCTTTTTGCCATTTGTATATCGCATTTGGATTTACAAATTCAAATATGTTTTGTAAATCCTTAACACTTAGTCCTTGTTGTTTTCGATAGTATACTATGTTTTGACCTGTTTTACACATGTCTATAACAGGTATATCAATCATATATTCTCACCAACCCTATGTTTATTTGTTTTGTCGTTATGTGTAGATTTATACTTGATATATTTATATGTGGCTGATAAGGCCTTTTTTATTTTAAAAATATTTGGAGGGCTTAGTAGGGGCTCTCCTGGGGTCCTGTCACACCCCCACCCCCTCCAGCGCTTTTTTTAGCACTCATTTTACCTAGGTGTTAATATTGTTTTAATTGTTCGCGCAATTTGCTATTATGTCGCTTATGCCTTTGTATCTATTCGCAAAACCCACGTTTAGCGCACAATTATATATTTACTCTGTATTGTTACCGCCGAAAAGTGGCTTATTTCCTACGTTTTCAGCCTGTCTTAAATTGTTTGAATTGTTCGTACAATTTGACACGGTACAATCAACCTCTATAGCCTCCGCCTGTGCTGAATTGTCTGGAAGTTTGGCACAATTTGACTCTAACAATTTGCGCACATCTGAGGCAGTTAGTGCGATTGTGGCACCTCCGGCAGTAGCTCCGCCGGCATCGTTCCAGCCGTATTCCCTGTTTTGTATCGCAATTAAACCAACCGCCTGTTTTGTGTCAATTAGCCGATTTGTCAGACAATTTTCACGAAAACTACGAAGTTTTTTGTAAATTCTTGTCCGCGGGTGGCTTGGCTTATCCTTTCCCCACTCTGTTATTGTGTCGTTGTCAATGCCTGTCAAATGACAATAGTCTATTATTGATGGCACTTTATTATATAGACCACAAATATATATATAATACTCGCATATATCTAAACATTTATTATAATCATACATATTTGAATATATAGCACCCTTAGACATATATATATTATTATTATTCAATAATCTATCTGTACCTTTGAACATACGTCTATATATATACATCATAGCACCAGACCACAAATTCTGTGGACAGTTTGCGAGATTATCAATAGGCGGCTTGTGAATGTCACAAAACTCTTGCAAATACATATCTATCTCATTGTCAAATATTTCTACCTCCTGGCTGCTCTCCATGGCTCCGCCTCCTCTCTAGCTATATATTATATATACAACAAAACCGCATAGAATACAGTTAAATATACTCTATGCGGTTACTACCTCTTTAGTGTTTTGATATGAATAAAAACATCAATAAAATATATACTATTGTTTTATTGATTTGTCAACATTTTGTTTTATGGCCAGTTTGCGACCTGATCCCACATTTTGTTATATTCCTTTATCGCTTCCCGTTCTGTCAGATCAAACAATGTCGGATAGTTCCAACTTCCGTCACTTTGTCGCCCGGATTTGTGCTGTTCAAGCTGATCTATGCAGACGCTAACACATACATGCGCATAAGGTCCAAAATCCAACATGCAGCGCGCCCGGCCATTTCCCTCTTCAAAAATCGCGAATATGTCACACATAGACGCCGGGGGCAGTCCACTTTTCTGTGCCGATCTGTTATACTCCTTTATCATTGTTTGACAGCTCTTTATATTTAATTTATAACAATGACCACGTTCCAACACTTTTTCTATACCTCCAACATTTTAATATATAATAAGCATAAAAAAACACGGCTATTATATCAATAATAACCGTGTGACAAAGTTCGACAAAATTTTTACTTGTTGTAAAAATCATTAGCGGCACTAGCCATAATTCTAGCCGTGTTGTATTTTCCATCTGCTCCAGATGTCCAGTCAAAATAGACGTCCGTGACCTCGCAATAATCGCCCGGGTTATTATATATTCCTGCCGGCATAGCCGCGCCGCTTGTATGTATTACAAGATCACCATTTTCTTTTATCCAAACTTTGTTTACATTATTCTTTTTTTCTAACTGCTCATTTACCTTTTTAATTGTTACCATTGTTTATTCTCCTTTGCTTATAAAATATACTCTATCACGTATCTGTTACCCTCAAAAGTGACTAAATCCATATCCCAGTTTACGAGTGGCCCATCGTCCGAATTTTCAAACAGCTTTAATTCTCTGTCCCTCTAAGTTTTTTTACCATGTCCCAATATGGCAATTCGGTACATTTTTTTACATATTCCGCATTACAACCCGCCTCTAACGCTTTGCGGATTTCTTTCATTGCAAAGTCTGTATACTTTGCAAATGCGTGATATTCTGGATAGTCCGGCCACGCATATATTAACACCTGTTCAAATGTAAGACCATGTTCAAAGCCTTTTCTTATCTCTTTAGCCTCAAGACTGCCAAACGGTCCCTCGGCTATTAACCTTATGCCTTCCGGACATATTTTGTGCAATATTGCCTTGTATATCTCCTTTCTCTTGAAGTATAGATCACTCCAAGAGGCTACTAATTCCACTTCTTTGTCTGTGAAATTATGTTCTATTGCCTTTCTTATTATTTTCATATCCAATTCACTAAAATTTGGATTGACATATATTTTTATCTGATCTTCTGTCAGTCCGTGTGCAAACCCCTTTTCGACTTGTGCTATTTGTTCATTTCTGTAATAAACACCGTCAATAGTGTTAAATTCATAATCAATCTTCATTTTCCTTGACCTCCTCAGTATCATATATTATTATATAATAGTCTCATATCATGGTTGCTTGATATGATGGACCGCTAGCAACTCCAGCGGTCACGGATTGAAACAATAACGTTTTTAATATAGCGGGTATAAGCTCGCTATATTATTTTGCCATTTTACCGGCACTGTAACAGCTGTAAAAGCTATCTACAAGATCCCCTAACTGTTCCGGCGCTAGCTGCTTTTTTAACTCTTCCGGTATCCATTTATATGATTCCTGGAACGTATCTTCCATATTTCCGATCTTTGTACTTTTTCTTACAAGCTCCAGCTTGTACATTTCGCCAAGTTCATCAATTGTGATCTCCCCGGCTTTTACCGCCTCGCGGCCCTCTTTTGTCAATATTGACAATGCTTTATTTTTGTTTATAACTCCTATTCCTTCAATTTTCATTTTGTTTTTTTCCTTTCTCCGCCTCTGGCGGTTGTCCTTTGCTTTATCTGTTGACTGTATAATAACATAAGTGCGTTATAAAGTCAATGGTTATATGTGCGTTATTTTAATATCTTTTCAAGCTCATCAAGTTTATTCAATATAGTATCTCTTATAAATGCTGAATTTGTTTTATTGAGGTTTAACGCTTCAATGCGTTCTTTTGTTCCTCGCGGAAATACAATATTAAGTCTATAGTTGTTGTTCTCGTATCTCCTTACTGCCTTGCGCTGGCTCTGACTTGTTTTTAATTCTGCCATTTGCCTCACCTCCTTATATATGATAGATCAACAATAGCATAAGTGCGTTATAATGTCAATATGTATATGTGCGTTATACACAATGCACATATTTAATGTATTATATGTGCGTTATTTTGGTTATTATTCCATCTTGTTTCAAGCGTCTATGTGCGTTATACTTTAGTTACATCAAAGAGATAACACCTTGACGATTCCACATCACAGACATTGACGACTTGCAAAAGCTTGCCGCCGGTGCCTGGTGGATAGCAAGGCAGAACATACAAAGGAGAATAAAAAAATGAGAATAATTAAAATTTATGACAGAGCAACCAAAAGTTATATCGGAGAGGTAAAAGCAAACAAAGATCAGATCAGAACAATTGAACATGATTTCATTGTTAAGGAGGTATAAAAACATGAGATATTATCACAACACACCAACAGGATGTGCCCCGAAATGGGAGCAGATCAGCAAGACAACATATAACATTATGTTAGACTGCTACAAAGCAGCCGAGGCAACACCGGAGCAGATCGCACAAAGAATAAAAAAGGAATGTGATCCCGGCGATCCGATTATATATGGCCCCGACGATTCAGAAAACGCCGTGACATGCGAATTTTACATGTCATTTGAAAAAGGCGGCGAATGTCTCATATATGCCAAGTGCGCCGGCGGTTCAATCCTTGCACCGGCGGACATGTTCAAATTTTAGCCGAAACGCTCCGAAAGCTGGAGCGTCAGCCGGGGATGGTCTCCCGGCTCTGATGATGGCAGACCGAAAACAATATATTTTAGGAGGTAACAACATGAGAAACTACACAGAGGAAATAAGAGCGCAGCACGATGGCAAAATTTACAGAGAGGTAATAACATTTTCTGATCTGAATAAGAACGGCAACAAGATAATTGTTGAGCTGTCAAGAGGACGCAGAGGAAAGGCGGAATACATCGCCGTTGATGTTACAAGGCTGGACGGTGAGGGCGTTTACACCGGTGCAATGGATCTTAACCCGCAGGTGAAGAGACAGGAAAGAAGAATAAACGGCGTTAAATGTGTTAATTACGTTGTTACTCCGGATTGGCTTCTTGCTCCAACGACTGAGAACAAAAAGAAAATATTAGACGAGATAGCCCGCCGGGCATTCTCGTAAAATCGGCAAGAATTAAAGGAATTTCGGGCGGTTCGATTCCGCCCCTTGCTGCTTCCCGGAATCCGGAGAAAATTAAAAAAGAGGTGTAAATATATGAGATATTGTGGACGGCAGAAAAGCGGAAAAGCGTTGTTATTAACAGATGACGAAATTATAAACAATGCACTTGAACAGGAAAAAAGCGGCATCAAACCGCATTATTGTTTTTACGATTATAAAGAGAAAAAAGCAACAACGCCGCCGGGGTGGCTTATTTGGTCTTTAAATAACGGCGGGGGGGGGGGGGGGGGGGTGGGGGGGGGGGGGTGGG
>ERZ780046.68-NODE-68-length-42940-cov-3.178757_pt1 | contig 42940 bp, 65 predicted proteins | sample MGYA00511848_ERZ780046 | MGnify/ENA primary metagenome ERZ780046 (study PRJEB29588, sample SAMEA2147983) | human gut metagenome | biome: human gut; feature: human-associated habitat; material: faeces | place: Denmark | collected 2008/2010 ...
TCCTCTAAACAGCCATTCGAGAGATATGTTTAAGGCTTTTGTTATTCTTAATAGTGTGTCAATACTTGCATGTTTTTCACCGCGTTCAATATATCCTATATAATTTCTGTGAAGGTTTGGAATTTCAGCCAGATATTCCTGACTTAAGTTTTTTCTTAGTCGTTCTTCAGCTATTCTTTTCCCGATTATTACATATAATTCCTGCATAATATTATTTTAAAAATTTTTATGCAGTATTTACACACCCGTAGTATGTAGAACGTTGTTAAACTTTATGGCTAACTTAAAATTATTAATAAGCCATTCGGGTATAAAATAAGAAGGGAGTTTTTATGAAAGAGATTATAATAAATTTGTCGCGCCGTTTAAGTCTTATGTTGAAAGAAAAATCAAATGTAATAATTTTGCTTCTGGTTTTGAACATTTGGCTGGTTCTGTACGTTTACGTTGAAACTCTGGATGCACAATATCACTATTACATGAATATGAAAACCACAGTAGAACAAGTTCATAATATCAAAATTGATAAATATAACGGACAGATTGAAAAAGAGCTTTCAACTGAAGAGCAGCTTATTAGAAAAAATAACAGAAAATTTCATTTATATTATTTTGTAAAAAGTTTTATGTAAATTTCTTTGCCAGTTTTTTTAATGCTGCAATTTCATCGGAGCTGAGTTCATCATCAGCGTTTGAATTATTGTGGCAAAATTCTTTATTAAATAACAGCCAATTTGCGTCAAACATATATTTTGAACGCAATTTGATGAATTCTTCCATACTAATTACAGCATCACCAAGTCCGATTTTTTCAAGTCTGCTTTCTGATATACCGGTTCTTTTTGAAACTTTATAATCTGTTGTGTTTAAGTCAGCAAGCATTTTAGTGTAACGCTCATGGAAACTTTTAAAGTTCTCTAAAATGCTGTTGTCGTCGCATTCTTCAAATTGGTTTATTCCCGGAGTTATAAACATTGAACCTTCTCCGGTATATAAATAATGAAGATTTACATTTAAGATGTCAGAAAGTTTTAATAAAAAGTCTGTAGGATAAATCTTTGCTTTATATTCATATCCCATATATGTCCTTAATGGAATATCCAATTCATCAGCCATTTTTTGCTGATTGTAACCTAATGTTAAGCGTATTTTTTTGAGGTTTTCTTTCACGATTTTCGCGCTTTCTGCTATATTTAGATGATTTTATTTATCTAATTTTGATAAAAAGCTTGACAATTTATCTAAAATAGATAATAATAAAATCGAAGAGCATTTAAATTTAATTACATAATAACACAAGACAATATTTTAATTGTCTGTTTAACGGCGTTTGTTTACAAAATGTAATTGACGTTTCACTGTGTTGCGGTGAGTTGAATTTTTATGCGCAAAAAGAGGCATCATGGGACAAACAATTTTAAAAAAGAAAACAGACGGAATAGAAATCGAAATAAGTTTTGATGATGAGAGTTATTCGCAAGAAGAAGCAAGAACCATGATTGCTGAATTTATTTATATGTTAACAAGTAATTCGTAAAAGGAGAGTAAGATGTTTAAATTTATTGAGAGAGCAATGCGGGAACACAGGTTAAAAAGTACACCTTATAATGTGAAACTTAATGCTGTGTCAAAATCTGTCGAAAATATAATCCGTGAAAATCCTGATGCGCTAATGCCGGTAATAACAAGGATAGGTATTGTAATGAATTATATTTTAAATAAGCGGCTTGTTAATTATTATTTCGCAAACAGGGGGTTAATCCCTTCATTATGTGCGGATTTGAAATGCTTGTAATTCGTAATCATAAGCTCCTAGCATGATTATTGCGGCTCTGGTCGTTGCTAGAGCCTTTTTATTAAAAATTTATCTTAAAGGAGATAGCCATAATGAAATCCAGAAAAGAATTATATGCACAGTTCCAAGACTTAAAAGAAGAACTTCCGAAAAGGGAAGCCATAGCTGGCTTATTGGAAACGGAAGGGTTTAGCCTTGCAATAGAGGAATATAAAGAAAAATTCAAAGAGGCAATTGACACAGAATGCAAAAAAGAAATTTCTGCCTGTAAAAAAATATTGGATTTATTAATCGATTTTCGCTGGTTTCTAAATCAACAGCATGAGCGTGCCGAGAAGCTGCCCGAATTAATAAATAATATTGAGTGGAACTTAAGTCAGGGAAATCTGTTTGAATGAAAAATGTAACCATAACTTATAACGGCCGCGAATATCCGGCACTTGAAACAAGAAATATAACTGCCGGAAGGGCTGTAAGTAAAAGATACGATGAATATAAAATAAAAGCTTGTCATAACGGTCTTATATCTAAATTCACCTTAAAACCGAATTCATATTGGGATGATGCTATTTATGCCGGTTCGTTTCATTACGATTTGAGTAATGACAGGATTACATGGTTTTTGTGGTCTGATTATGATCCGGCTTTTATTTTTATTTTTGTTGAGCTGGTTAAGGTTTTGGATGACGACGACATTGTTATAGTTTCAGTCAAACGCGGCAGGATAATTGACAGATTTAAAATAAAGGTTTCGGATTTACGGCCGTTAATCGGGGTCGGACAGACAAAATACGGGTTGTACCCCGTTAATAAAGACGGATTTGATAAGCTTAAACCAAAGGTGTGGCGGGGTAATTATGCGAAAAGATGAGCTTATAGAGGAAAACCGCCGGTTAAAAAAAGATTTATCCGATGTCTGTGAGCATCACAAACGGCTAACAAAAATTCTTTATCAAAAAATAGATGAGAATTCTGAATTAAGGAAACAGTTAAAAAATGTCAAAAAACTATAACAAGAATATAGAAAATTTAACGAATACTGACAGAGAGGGTAGAAAAAACTATAACGAGAATATGAAAAAGTTGAGCCCGAGAGAAAAAGAAGTATATGAGCTTATGATAAGCGGTAAAACGAACAGAGAAATCTGTGCGGATTTATGTATTTGCAGGGGAACGCTTGAGAAGTACATAACAAAAATCTATCGAAAAAAAGGTGTAAAAAACAGGATTGAATTAATTAATAAATATTATGAGAGGAGTAATAAATGCTAAAAATAATACTTGAAATTACGGCAGGTGTTTTTTTTTCACGGATATTTGTTTTTTTTTTGTTTTTATTTGTATTTATAGACTTAATTCACGACTATTGCAAAAAGCATGTTGACAAAATTGAGGGCAGGCAAGTTGAAATCGAATGATAATCTGCCGGATGATAAGAGTTTTTCAAGCGGCTGGGGTTATAACTATATTCTATCCTGGATAAGCGATGTAACCAGAATGAATAAACAAGAGTTTGAGAACTGGCGTGAGATAAAAGGATTACAAAGACTGGATCCTAATTTTATAAACAGATACCTGGGTATATTAAAAAGCGAGGAAAAGGTGCAAAAAATGGAAATGCAGAATATTAATAAAAAACGAGAGCTTTTAAATCTTTTGAATGATACAGAAAAGAAAATTATAGCGGAAATTGTAAAAGGCACTGATTTTGACAAAATTTATCAAAAAGTCGGGATATCTGCAAAAACTTTTCCTTGCTGCATGTCTGATATTTACAGAAAAACAAGGAATTTAATCTGCTACGGAAAGAAATTAAAAAAGACCGTATTAATTGAATATTTGTTTAATCAATGCGGGTTTAAACGTGGTGATGTTATTGATGTTCCAAAGAATAACCCGCAATCACAATTTGTCAGGCCTCTTGGGGGTAATGTTGTTTCTCAAACTGAGAAAACTCTTAATGAAACAACTATTCAGGAAGATAAAAATGTTTCAGAACAAAATTTAAAAGTTTTGGAAAATGCACTTGTAAATTGTGGTATTGAGCATATCCAAGACAGTTTAATAACTGTACGGGATTTTTTGAGGGGTAAATATAAAGAATGCTGTGAAAGGCTTGGCGACACATTAGTTCAAGGGACACCTCAAATGGCATTGGAAAGCACTGATTATGCTCAGGCAAAAGATTATGATAATGCAATATGGGTGTTAAACTGTTCGCTTGCGGAACTGAAAACAAAGGCTGTAACAAAACAAGGAGAATAATTATGGTTGAAGAAGTCTATGCTGAACAAAAACTTGAGGAATTTGAGAATAGATTGCATCAGATTAAATGCGATTTGGAATGCGGTATCCCAAAGATAGTAAATAGTTACACTACAAAATCTATTGTGGATGAATTATGGCAAATTTTAAAAAATTAGAGGTAAAACATGCAGATAAAAGTAAAAGTTTGTGAATTTTTAGAGATACTCAATAAAGTAAAACATATTGCAAAACCCGAAAAGAGTTGTCCGGCATTAACTAACGCAATATTTGAAACAACCGGTAACGGTGTTCAGGTCGCTGTTTCCAGTCTGACAAATTATGCTGTGGTGAGCGCACCGGCAGAAATTATCGAACCCGGAAAATGCCTGATAGAAATCGGCAAACTTTCAACAATACTGTCAACCTTAAGCGGCGAAGCGCTAATAGAAGAAAAAGACAGCGTAATATGGATAAAGTGCGGGAATACTAAATGCCGCCTTGAAAAGAAAACTTTGTCGGAATATCCTGAAAATCTTTTTAACATGAAAGAAACTCAATGCAGCTTTAGAATCACATCTTCAGCATTAGCCGAAGGATTTAAAAAGGCGGAAAAGTTTACTTCTGATTTGGCAAACGGAATTTTGAATTCTGTAAATATAAAAGTTGAAAATAATATGGTTAAATTTGCTGCAACAGACGGAAGCCGGCTGGCCTCCGTTATAAAAGCAACAGAAACTCCTGATGTGCATTGTGATATTATCATTCCGCTTGATGCTGTTTTTAGTTTACTTCCGCTTCTTTTGTCAGGCGGAGATGTTGAAATCAGTACAAATGAGAGTATCTGCAAATTTGAGATAAACACAGAGCGGGGAGACATCATTTTTTATGCAAGGCTTATTGAAGGGCAATACCCGAATTTTGAGCGGCTTATTCCAAAAGAAAGCGCCATTAGCTTTAGTTTAAATAAAGAAGAGCTCAAAAACGTCCTTGACAGAATCGGTGTAGTAGAAACCAAAGAAGACAAATGCAGAGTTATGTTTTCAGTCAAGGGTGCAATGGCTGTTGTTGAAGCTAAAGACTATAAATGCAATGACATACTGACATTGTCGGAAAAGTCCGGAGAAGATATTTCATTTGTCTTAAATCGTGTGTTTTTAGCGGCGGTTTTAAATGTACTAAATACCGATACTGTTAAATTTAACATGAATACACCAAGGTCAGCAGTTCTGTTTCCGGATATGGAACATAATTATCTGATTATGCCAATGGTGTAAAAAGTTGTTAGAAAGGATAAAAAGAATTTTTGAAGCTTTCAGATCCAAAGCCAAGAGAGGAGGTTTTTAATGGCTAATGTAATAAAATTTGACTGTAATTATCCAAAGCTTTGTAATCAGGCCAAAGCAAAGCTTGTGTGGATAGATGAAATACGCGACTGCGACTTTGTGCTTAAGTATCCGGCTTTGAAGGCATTGTTTGAATATGACACAAAAGGGTCTGACGGGTCATGTTTCAACATAAACCGCGGTGATTATTTACTGCTGTTTTTTGCCGGAGATAAAGGAATAATGTTTTCAACAATAAGGCGTGATAATCCTTCAAACCGGTCAAAGTATATAAATAAAATCGGTAAATGGTTTGATGTTGAGGTAAAACAATGACAGGTAAGCAGGAAATCATAATAGACGGCGTTGATGTGAGCGGGTGCGTAAATCTAATGGATGATAAAACTTGTAACTTATGCACCACACAAGAAAGTGGAATGTTTTGTATTGATAATACAAACTGCTACTTCAAACAACTCCAACGCACACAGATACAGTACAATAAAATAGTTGAACAGAACAAAAGCATACAACAGGAACTCCAGCGCAAGATAGAAGAGTGCGAGGAGCTGAAAAAAATTCTTTCATATCCAAAATATACAAATGAATTTGCTTATGATGAACTTTTAAAATTATCTAAAGAAGAATTAATCAAAAATTTAATTGAAAGTCATCAACATGGCGAAAGCGTTACACAGTGCATTTATAAGCCATTAAAAGAAGAAAATACCAACTACAAGCAAGCCCTTGATGAGATTGAAAAACTTGCAAGTAAAAATATACGTGAATTTCATTTTAATAATCTAATTCAAACAGTACAAGTAATGAGTGATTTTACAAAAGATTTTAAACAAATCCTCGACATCATCAGCGAGGCGAAAGGTGCATTATAATGACGCAAAAATATATAGCAAGCGTATCATTTGGCAAAGATAGTTTAGCGATGTTGTTAAAATGTTTGGAACTTAACTACCCATTAGATGAAGTAGTTTTTGTAGATACAGGTATGGAGTTTCAGGCTATATATGACATAGAGACTAGAGTAAAAAGTTTGCTTAAAGAAAAACAGATTAAGTATACACGGCTGACTTTTGATAAACCATTTGAGTATTATATGTTTGAGCATATAAAAAAGAACGGTAAAAAAGGCTATTCTTGGTGCGGTGGAGTATGCCGCTGGGGAACAACTAAGAAGCTGCAATGTCTAAACCAATACTGTAACGATGCAATACAATATGTAGGTATAGCTTATGATGAACCGCATAGGGTAAAAACGTGCAAAAACAAAGCCTATCCTTTGATAGACTTTAAAATGACTGAACAAGACTGCTTAGAATACTGCTACAACAAGGGGTTCTATTGGGAAGAGAACAGCGTACGCTTGTACGATATATTAGATAGAGTATCTTGTTGGTGCTGCTCTAATAAAAACCTTAAAGAATTAAGAAATTACCAAAAATTTTTACCGCAATATTGGCAAAAAATTCTTAAATTACAAAGTAAAACAGATAGATTAATGAATAAAGCTAAAACATACAAACAATGGCTTATCATTGAAAATGTATGTAAGACCGACATCATAAGCAAGGCGAAAGGAGAAAAATGTTAGAAAAATTATGTAAACTATCGGCAAAACTTATTATATTGCAGGAAATTATCAGCTCGACAATTTTAATATTATTTTTTGGCATTACAGATTGTATTACTTTGTTAATATTTTATCCTTTGACGTATCTGCTCAAGTGTTTATCTGCAATATCTGTTTATGTCAATGAACAAAGCGGGGTTTATAGCGAAAGACTGAAAGAGATATACGAAACATTAAGGGGAAAGGAAACAAAATAGTGACAGTAAAGATTTTAGACGAAATCCGCAATTGCAGTAATTGTATCCACAGTGAAATGGAAAGTATAGACCTGGTTTGCCACGAGTGGGGTGAAGTTATAGAGGATGGAGAATGCTTGTGTTCTGCTTTTGAAGCGCGGGAGGTAAACCAATGCTAAGCGAAGAACAAAAAATCATAAAAGAATACAGAAGTCTTTGTAACAGGATTTTGCATAATGATTGTACAGATTTAGAACACGCGCGCTGTATGATTAGACTTTTTAACCATTACACCGGAAGAGGGAAGCACAGATGGGACAGAAAGCGTGTACCTAATAAGCAACAGTGGAAAAGGATTTTAGGAGAATAACAATGCTAACCTTCAACCTTAAGAAAGAGTGGTTTGAGAAGATAAAATCAGGCGAGAAAACGCATGAGTATAGACTTGCAAATAACTATTGGAATAAAAGATTGTATAATCAATGGGATAAATAGAAGCTTAAAGGTACTGGAATTCCTTGTTGTTTCTGTCTTGGTTACCCTAATAAAGATGATACAACTAAACGATTATATGGCTATATAACAAACATAAGTCGATTATTTGATGGCTTAAACACAGATTTAAAAACAGATAGAGAAGTATTCGACATAGAATTTGAACTTATAAAGGAGAAGATATGAAAACTAAAGATTACTCACGCGAGCTGTGCGAAATTTGCGGGATTGAAGCCAAACAGTTCATTAAAGACTTTAAAACAAGAGATAGAGCTGCTAGTTTCGGAAGAAAAATAACCGGTCTTCCAAAATTTAGAGGTAATAAATTTGCTATTGGTTCATATACTGATAACCAATCAATATACCAGGTACACTGGAAAGAATTCCCCGACTTTACAAAGCCTGAAAACTTTGTGAAACTAGAAGAACTAATGCTTGCAGAATTGGCAAAACAAAGACTTACTGTTGTTAAGTGGGTACATTATTTTTCTGATAATACCTTGATGCATGAATATATTTTAATTACAAAATGCGGCCATAAAATCAAATTCAAGCACAATGGTATTGAAGTAGATAACTGGTTTGTAGAACGTGAAAACAGAACCGAATGCCTGATATTATTTATTCTCCGGAAAGTCTTACCTATTTGCGGAGATAGCTTGAAGCAGGCAATAAGAGAACAGGAGTGGTTGTATGGGTAATACAGAGTTTGAAAAAATAAAAAGATTAACGCAGTTTGATGCAAATCCGCTTCTTGAACCTTGCCCTTTTGAATTAGCAGAATCAAGGTTAAAACGTCAGGTACGAAAAATTTTATATGCGGAAACTCCGCACGGTTTAACTGTATTAAGTCATAATAAAACTTCTTCAGGCAGCGGAGCGACCGGGGTTTCTTTACCGGGAGAAAGCCGCTCTGTATATGCACAATTGGTATCTATGAGGGAAGGTCTTTTGAATGAATCTTTTACCGTCAAAAGTGCCCCTATCAAACTGCCGCGGACAGAAGGATTTATATTTAAGGAGGAAAAATAAAAATGGATGATTTTTTATCATTTTTGCAGAGGCAGAATCTGGCAGCAAAACCCAAAGCAGTATTGTTTGATTTGGATGACGTGTTATTTTACACGAACCCGATTTTTGCAAAGGCTGAGAAAATGAATTTGTCAGGTGATGATTTGTGGCGGTATTTTCATGCAGAGGTTCATAAATGCCCTGTTAACAGCTGGTGCCGTGAGTTAATTACAGCTTTGAAATATTCTGGAATTACACCGGTTTTTATTACTGCCCGGAGTGAAGAGATAAGAGAGGTTACACGTATGGCCATTATTGAATGTTTGAATACCATACATTTCGGCTTGTATATGCGCAAACTTAATGACAAGCGCTCGAGCGATATTATTAAAGAAGAAATTTTGTACGATGAGATTTTGCCGAAATATGCAGTTTTATTTGCGCTTGATGATGACATTAAAAATTGTGTAATGTACGCAAAATACGGTATTCCTGCTTTGCATGTAATTAATGCTGAAGCTAAATCATGTTCGAATGTTACAAAAGGGGCTAAAGCGCTTGCTATGTCCGGTGTTCAGAGCGATTAATAAGCGTGTAAGGATTACAGAAAGAAAGGAAAAAACAATGTCAGAGATGTTGAGATATGAAAATTTTTTGTCAGGTCTGGAAGAACTGTCAAGGCGATACGGAATATACATAAAGGACGGTGCCGAACTTAAATTTACTGACGGTATAAAAGGCCTGGAATATGTACATGACTTTACTAAAGATACACTTGAGGTTTGTGAAATTGAACTTATTTAAAAATACATGTCCGAATGTTACAAAAGAGGTTAAAACGCTTGCTATGTCTGGTGTTCAGAGCGATTAATGTATATGTAAGGATTACAAAACAAAGAAAGGACGGTAAAAAATGGATGCAGCATTCGGAACAAAAATCAGAAACACAAAAACAGGCGAAATCGGGTTATTAATAAAAACATACCTGAACAAATTCGCCGACAAAAGCGTAATGTACGCGGTCTGGGTTGACGTTAACGGAAAACGCAAATACGAAGAACTCGACAACCTTAGACCATTAGATGATGAGGACGATGAGGGCTAAATGGACAAAGAACTGTTAGCAGTACAAATTAACAAAGCGCAGCGGGATTTAACCGCTGCTTCTCTCTGGCTTAACGATGCGGCCGCAAATTATCATTATAAAAGAGGTCAGCTTGCAGCCCTTCAGTGGGTGCAATCGGTAATTGACGGAAAAACAGAAAAGTATATGGAAAGTAATAATTAATATGGAATACGGATTTAATATACTAATAGCGCAAAAACTCGGCGTCAATGAAGCTATCATAATAAGAAACTTTCAACATTGGATTGCCAAAAACAAGGCCAATGAAAAAAACTTTTGCGACGGCCGATATTGGACTTATAATTCAATAGGGGCATTTTGTAAAATATTCCCGTTCTGGTCGCGCGACCAGATAAGATACACATTAAAAAAACTTACTGAAAAAGGTATTCTGGTAAGCGGGAATTACAATAAAAACCCTTATGACAAGACACTCTGGTATTCTTTGAATGAGGAAAAACTCGCAGAACTTCTCAAAGACGACGGTGAAAATTTCCAAAATGCAGATGGTGAAATTCCCTCATCGGATTGTGAAAATTCCCCTGTCGATGTGGGAAATTTCCCACATCGAAGCGGTAAAATTCCCAAACCTATACCATGTGTAAACACAGATAGTAAACCATGTGAAAACACACATACACAAAGTGTGAGTAAAAAATTTTTTCAAAATGGGGATTTAGCCGCCGTGGATATTACATCAAACAGCCGGGAAGTTGAGGAATTTTGCGCGGATTACAAAGCTTTAAAAAATGCGGAATTTGAACCTTCAGCGGACGACAAAGCGGCAATAGCAAAAGTGCTGGCAAAAAACGGCGGTTACGGTTTACAAAAACGGGAATACTGGTGCGAAGTTTTTAAAAAAGCTTCGCGGGGCTGGAAGATTACGGAAAAAGACGTAACCCGTATTGTGCCCTGCCCGCTTGATAGAGTTCTGACAGACCATTCGCGGATAAAAGCGAATGAATTGGGACTTTTGCCGCCTAAAAAAGATGCGCCGAAATCTGAAATACCGCCTGAACCTGAAATTGTTGAGGATAAGTCCATAACAGATGTAGCACTGCAAAAAGTTAAGCTGGTAGTTAACGAATTAAAGCGCATGGGATTACCAATTCGATGAAAAATGATATTTTGCACATTGAAAATTCAATAAATTTTTTTTAACAAAAACGGTGAATTTTGGCATGTATCCAATAGCCTGACAGCGATACAACCGATTTTAAATTGCATGGTTTACCACGGTTTTTTTTATTAAAAAAATCGTTTATAGTGTACATGCGTTGAAAGGAAAACTGAATTGTTAACAGTACAGGCTGAATAATTTAAGTTCCCGGAGCAGTCTTTCCGGCAAATTATATTTGCCTTCTGAACCTGAATTTCGTATAAATCGAACAGGCGAGCGGGACTTCCGACATCAGAAAAAAGGGAAAACGGAAATTTGTACAACTATGCTTAAATTGTGCGAATTTTTGTTATTGACGGAAATTTGCAGTGCTATGCGCAAAAAAGAGAGAGAGAATGGCAAATATCCATTGTTTTAAACACGGCTGTAACAAGCATAAATGCGTTATAGATCAGACTTTTGTAATTGTGCCGAAAAACAAAAAATATGCTTTTGCTTTTATGAAAACGGCTCATTGTCCGATTTGTAAACAGCATTACACGCTTATTACAAATTTTGAATTTGTAAAAGAAGGTATTGATAAACAAAAACGTGCATTCGGCTGCTTTACTCCCGTTCAAAAAGTTTTTAAAGGCAATGAAGCTGATGTTATTTTTGAAAAGATTTACGAACATCAAAAAGCTGTTCTTTATGAAGTTTTAAAGACTCCGGCAAATATCAAATCGGGCTTTTATTTGAACTATTCGGAATACGGCGTTATAAAGCGCTGCTACTCCAATTTTTCAACCCTTAAGCTCGGCCGGATTAAATATAATTTCGAGGATTTGGGAAAGGGTAAATTTTTATTTAAATAATAATGATGTACGTATTTTTTTTGAGGACGGTCAAAAGCCCTCTTTTTATTCGTTAATACACTGGCTTAATAGTTGTACTTTGGGTATTTGAAATGTTTAATATTGATACAAATGATATTAAAAAACTTGTCCAAAATCTGAAAAACTGTAATAAAAGTGCTTTCCCTCTTTCAATTCGCAGTACGTTAAACAGGTTTGCTTATGAAACTTCCAATATTGCAAAAACAAAAATCTTACCTGGAGAATTTACGCTAAGGAATAAATATATTCAAGGCTCTGTCGGTTACCAGAGATGTCAAAATACTTTCAATATTTCATCAATGGAAAGTTTTGCCGGCCAGCGTTCCGAGCATCTCGGCAAACCCTCAAGCCAGCTTGCAAAACAAGAGGAAGGTAGCTTGATTGTTGCTAAAAGTGCTTATACATTTGCTGCAACTCCTTCGGCGCGCGGCGGCAGTTACAAAAAAGCAATAACAAAAGGTAATTTATTCAGCAGATTAAATGTTAAAAAATTGTCTGACTTTGTCGAAAATCCTACACACGAAACACACAAAGAAATCAGGCAATCTAAAGCTTTTGTAGCAAGACAAGGAAAAACTGTAAACGTTCTGCTTTCTAATGCAAAAGGTAAAAAAGGTATTTATACAATATCTAAAAAAAGTGTAAAACTATTATACAGATTGAATGACAAAAAAACAGCAATTAAGCGTACAGAGTGGTTAAAAATGTCTTCAGGAAGAGTACTTGCAAACGCAGAGAGCATATATATAAGTGAATCAACCAAACGTCTTGAAAAAGTTCTATCTAAGGGTTTACAGCGTTCTTGAAGTCAAAAGGTACTGCCCCGACGTTTAAAACTTTCGGGGTTGTTTTTCCGAGCCCCGAACTTTAAAAAGTCCCCCAAATTTTGAAAAAGCATGAAATCATGAAGTGAAAGCTCTGAAACCCTTGTATATTGCTGCTTTTTTGTTTTGTAACCATGAAGAAAGCATGAATAGCCATGAATATAATTACAAAAGCTGAACTTGCAAGACGTTTTAAGGTTAATCAATCAAGAATTAATGCGCTTTTGAATGAAAAAAAAGTATATGAAACAGAAGATGGATTGATTGATTTAGATGACCCAAGAAACCAAGCTTATATAGAAGAAAGAAAACTAACGGTTCCAAAATATACAGGAATACCAACAAAAGATGAGCTTCAAACGGAAGATGATATAGAGGATGAGAAATTAGTTAAAATTATAGGTGCTGCTAAAAATGACCCTTTGTATCAAGAAAAGGTGCAAAAGTATAAGAAAGAAAATATTCTTCTGGATTTAAAAATTGCCGCAGCTAAAAAAGAAGTTGTTGAAACAGAAGTCTTAAATAAAATTATTATGCAATCCTATGAAATTTTTCACAATTTACTTTTGGAAGCCCCATTACAAATTATTGATGAAATAAGAAATTTGATATTAACAGGTCAGCATCAGAGCGATTTAGATTTAAAAATTATGATTTCTAAAAATGAAGAAATTTATAAGAATGGACTTGAGCAGACCAGAAAAGCTTTAAAACGATTTTATGATAGCGGATAAACGTGATGTACAAATTGATAAGATTATTGATTTAGCTTTAAGTTTTTCAAAGAAAGATATTTTGCCGTCTGTTTCCGAGTGGGCAGAAGCTAACAGATTTTTAAGCAGTAAGGTTACCCCGAAACCCGGCAATTTTAAGTTTGATTTCGCTCCATATACACGTGAAATTGCAGATTGTTTTTCTCGAACCAGTAACGTTCGTGAAGTCGCGGTTATGAAAGGAGTACAATTAGCATTCACAACATCTGTTTTTGATAATGCAATTGGTTATCACATGTCCGAGAATCCTTCCGGCATCATGCTTGTTTCAGGAAGTAAATCTTTATTAAAAGATTATAAAAAGGTAAAAATTGACCAGTTAATAGATGACTCCGGGTTGCGAAGCCGAGTTATTGCTGATACCGGTAATAAAAACAGCCGCAGACAAGGAGATACAGTCTCACTGATTGAATTTGTAGGAGGTTTTTTAAGAATTGTCGGTGCTAAAAGTGCTGATGATTTGCGTTCTTTCCCTGTAAAAATTTTATTATTAGATGAACTTGATGCCTATCCGGAAAAACTTGGCGATGAGGGGAATCCGATTGAATTGGCGGTATCGCGTACCGACTCTTATGGAAAAGATAAAAAAATAGGGTATATCTCAACTCCGTTATTAAAGCATACCAGCCATATAAATAAATACTATGAAAAAGGCGATAAGCGGAAATATTATGTACCTTGCCCGTTTTGCGGTGAGTACCAGGAATTAATATTTTATTCAAAAAATGGCGGTTTGTATCCAGACGATAAAGGAGTTGAGTATGACGGTGTTATTTTTAAACCATACGGATTGGTTTTTAATTCAAAAGAATGTAAGCGGGGATGTTATGACTCTGTAGTTTATAAATGTAAACATTGCGGGGAATTAATTAATGAACACTATAAACCTTTTATGCTTAATAAAGGTTACTGGCAACCAACTGCTGTAAGTAAAGTACCTTATTTTCAATCATATCATATTTCGGGTTTATATTCACCCAAAAAAGAATGGTGGGAAATTGTTAAAAGATTTATAAATGCCGGTAACGACCCTGAAAAATTAAGAATATTTTATAACCTTGATTTAGGCTTGCCTTTTGAGGACACAACTGCAGGCGTTTCTTCCGTTTCAATTACAAAGTTGAGAGATGGAAAATATGACAATGATGTAATCCCGGATGAAGCTTTATTTTTAACAGCAGCCTGCGATGTTCAGGATGACAGACTGGAAGTTGAGGTAAAAGCCTGGGGCGATAGATTTAGAAACTGGGGTATAAACCATATTATTATTCCCGGAGATACTTCAAATCCAATGGATCCTTGCTGGCAGGAGCTGCTTGATATAAAAGATAAAATATGGGCAGGTAAGCAAATATTCTATATGCTGATTGACTCCGGGGACGGTGAAAAAACTAACTTAATTTATCGTTTTTGTGAGCAATTTGGAAACGGTGTTATATTCCCGTTAAAGGGGATAGGTACGATATCCAAAACAGGGGATAAATATAAAATTCGCTCACTTGATAACTATTCTGTCAAATTAGTTGAAATTTATGTTGATTCTTATAAAAATCAACTTGCAGGCTGGTTTAATCAGGAATGGCGGGAAACCGACGAGGATTATCCTGACGGATGGGCGACCATTGCAAACGGATATACTGATGAGTATTTAAGACAATTAACAACCGAGCATAAAGTTAAGAAAATTACAGATAGCGGGTTAATAAGTATAAATTGGGTTGCACATGGTCGCAATGAGGCGTTTGATTTAAATGTTTATAATCTTTGTGCAGCTGAACTTGTGATTGGTGAGATTTCAAGAAATTACTTAAAATTACAGACTTCAAATGCTTCTGAAGTGTTTGAGGTTTTAAAGGCGGCTTAGTATGACGACATTAGAAGAACTTAAACGGCTTGAACAAAATATTAGAAATCTTGATGTTGCTATAGAGCAAGCTACTTTGAATGGTGGCATTAGTAATTATTCTATAAATAGCGGTCAAGGTTCAACTACGGTGAAGCGTGCTACTTTAAAAGAGTTAATTGATATGCGTAATAACCTTGAATATTTGTACAACGAGAAAAAAGAGCATTATTCAGGTGAAAATCTCTCTATTATAAGGAATAGCAATGTTTATTCAGGACATTTTTAATAAAATTATTAATAACAATATAAAAGATATTCCAAGACAGGTTGAACCTCAGGCATATTCCGGCAGTTATTCATTATGGGACTATTTTTCAGGAGAAAAAGATTATTTCGCAATGAGTAATGGCAGGGAATACAATGTTGACTATTACACCATGGCAACTCATGCGTATAATTTGTATCAGACTAATGAATTTGTAAAATCCGGTGTTGATAGAGTTGTTCAATTTCTTGTTGGTACGGGGTTGGAATTATATCCGATGCCAAAAGAAGATTTTTTATTTCGTAAATATGGGATAAAACTTAAAGATACTTTTAAAAACGACATAAAAGATTTATGGGAACTTTATTGCACTGAAAAAGATGTTTCAGTTGATAAACAGGATAATATACACCGTTTAGCCAAAATAGTGGCATTTAATTCTGTTATTGGCGGGGATATGTTGATTATTCGGCGTATTGTAAACGGGTATAACGAATATCAGCTTATTGACGGACGTAATGTTTATTCTACTAAAACATTAAATTCTGATAACGGGAATAAGATTAAAAATGGTGTAGAAGTTGATAAATCCGGGCGTCATGTAGCCTATTATATACTTGACGATGACGGGAAAGAACAGCGTATACAGGCTTTTGATGATGCTGGCAATGTATATGCGTGGCTTGCTTATTGGAATAAAATGCGTATTGGGTCTACCCGGGGATATTCTATTCTCGGCGCAATAATGCAAAAAATGGATAAAATTGGAGAATATTCCGAAAATGAAGTTCTCGCAAGTGCTTTAAACGGAAAATTTGTTGCAACTATTGAACAGGACGCAACATCTACAGGTATTAATCCGTTAAATAACAAAACTCTAGGCGGTGCATCAAGAGTTTTACCTGAATTGTCATCTGAAAAATTTGAGGATAAATCTTTAATTAATAAACTTTATACTCAATTACGGCGTTTTACAAACGGCTTAGTCTTACACATGCCAAGAGGTCAGAAGCTTCAGGCTTATGATACAAAACGTCCGAATACAAACTACGGTGCATTTTTAGATACAAATATGAAGTATGATTATGCATCAATGGGAGTTCCTGATGAAGCGGCATTAATGACATTTCAAAATAATTTTTCATCTTCAAGGGCGGCCTTAAAAATGTTTGAAGCTGTTTTAAAGTTTTCACGCAGCGACAGTATTGTACCTTGTTTTTATAAAATTATTTATGAACAATTTTTTGATTTGGAAGTACTTAAGGGAAATATTGAGGCTCCAAGATATTTAGAATTGCGTAATAGACCCGGTTATGCAGATAATGCTTATCTGCTGGCCAAGTTTGAGGGAATGCCTATACCGCATGTTGATCCGGTTAAGGAAGTTAATGCTGTTGTTACAAAGCTGAATAACAGATTAATTGACTTTGAAGGGGCATTACAGGAATTAGGAAGTAAAACTAATTTTGAAACACTGTGCAAGGTTTATTCAGAGCAAATTAAAAGACTTGATACTGCCGGTATTAGCTTGCCGGGTATAAATGATACTCAGAATAATGATGAAGATGAGGAAAATGAGGATAAAAAAAGATGACAAATGAAACACTGTTTACTGAATTGCCACAGGAAGAACAAAAGCTGCTTATTGATGAAGTTATGAAATTAAAACTTACATGTGAACCTAAAAAAATGACAGTAGGTGAAATTTATAAACTTATAGATGAAGCTGAAAAATCAACCGCAGGAACTAACAATAATGTATTGGCTGCTAATTCAGAGGTCGAAAACAATCCTCCAGTTGAACAACCTGAAAATGTAAGTTCAGAAAATCAATCTTGTGAGCAACTTGAAAAAAAATCTGATAGTGAGCAGAAACCGGCTGCTGTTAAGAAAAATAAAAAGAGCGACGGTCTTTGCATAACCTGTTATTCACAAGTGTATAACGGTGTTTGTTCAGGATGCGGGAGGCGGTATTAATGCAAATAAAAATAAAAGGTGAGATCGGCTGGGAAGTTTTTGCCAATGACATAGAACGTCAATTAAAATTTGCTGACGGAGATATTGATGTCTTTGTTGATACTCCGGGCGGCGGTGTATATGAAGGTTTTTCTATTTATAATGCATTCAAAAATTATACAAAAGGTAAAATCAGGATTATTGTAACACTTGCGGCATCAATGGGCAGCTATATTATGCTTGTAGGTAAATTACCCGGTAATGAGCTTCTTTTTGAAAAGAATGGTGTTGTAATGATACACAATCCGTCGGGGCTTGCTTGGGGTGATTACAGGGAAATTCAGAGTTACGGAATACTTTTGGAAAAACTCGCAAATCATTTTCGCAATAAATATGCTGAAGATACCGGCTTGAGTTATGACGAAATCAAAGACATGATGGACAGTACAACTTATTTTGTAGGGAAAGATGAGCTTGCAACATGGGGTAAAGTGCTTGAAGCAGATGATAATGATGATGACGCATTAACTGATGTTGATATTTTAACAGCATCTGCAAAAGAACGTATTCAGGCTTTAAATGCCAAAATGACAAAGGAATTTGTGAAAGCAGACCTTGATAAGGTGGCAAAAATGTTTGCTGCTCCAATAACAGCGTTAGATACACAGCAGCTGACAAGAAATAATTGTATAACAAATCAACAACAGGAGGGAAAAATGGATTTAAACGAATTAAAAGCAAAGTATCCTGACATTTATGCACAGGTAAAATCAGAAGGATACAAAGAAGGCGTAAAAGCCGGATGTGCAGAGGAACGTAAAAGGGTGGAAGACCATTTACGTTTTTATGATGTAGCCAAGAACGAGGCCGAAACAGCGATAAAAGAGGGGAAAAGCTTTGCGGATATGATGTCAGCATACACTCATAAACAAATATGTGCAAACACTATTCAAACAATGCAGACAAATTCTCCGGCTGCTATTAATACTGATGACCCGACAAAACCTGGCTGTGATAACCCGCAGGATGCAGCTAAGCAATCGGAAATTGAAGCAGCGCTGAAAGAACGCGGATTAATGGAGGTAGATAAATAATGATTAATGCTATTAATTGTATATATACAGATGCAACGTTAAGAATTGCTACAAAAGGCACTGTAAAGGCCGGTACTGTTTTAGGAGAGATTACAGCCGCAAATGTATTAGCTCCATATAAATCTGATGCAGAAGACGGCAGTGAAATTCCAAGCTATATTTTAGTAAATGATGTTGAGAATACTACTGATAGCAGTTTGGATGTCCAAAATGTAAGAGTAATTGCATGTGGTCAGGTTGATGGGGATGCGCTGGTATTTGCAAAAAGCGGTGATACTGTCGATGTAATAAAGACAACATTAAAGAACAACGGAATTTTAGTAATGAATGTTCAGAAAGGAATAGGTGATTAGATGCCGATTGATTTGAATACATATTTTGCAGGCGGCTTTGAAAGAAAAAAAGCTGCTCTACAATTTTTAAGCGGACTTTGTGAGGAGGAGTTAACAAATAAGGCAGCTATAAAGTTAGACAGTAGAGTTGTTAAATCTTTATATTCACTTGATTTACCGCAATGTACCGGCGGACGTTTCCATGATTTAACAGGTTATGAAAGTTTTGAATACAAAATTCCTCAGTATAATGATTATACAGCATTAACTGATAAATGGTTTTTAGAACGTCCTTTTGGAGCAGTACCTTATGGGGACAGAGTTGCTGATGCAGTGGAAGAAGTCTCAAAAAATCAGGGAATATTTTCTGCTTATCAGGCAAATGCTAAAAGTAAGCAGGTTGCAGACGGGTTATTAAATGGTGAACTTACACTACTAAATGGAGATAAAATTAAGTTTAATAAAAAAGCAACGCATGATATTTCTGTAGCGACTAAATTTACAAATGCAGCAGCTAAAATTCTTGATGATTTAGCGAAGGGTTGTAAATTAATAAAAGATGATGGCTTAGTATCAACAAATGAATTCCATTTTATTACAAATGGAACAGTTACAAATGCTATTGTAACAAACGACGAAGTTCAAAAAATTGCTAAAAAACTTGATGGAATTGATTTAGCAGCTTTGGGAATGCCGGAAGAAAAAACACCGGGTGCAACATTATCAGGCCGTATTGCTTGCGGTGCCTATATTGTTAATATTTGGAGTTATGATGGAACATTTACTATCCCTAAAGGTTTTAATTTGAAAGATGAGGGTAAGACTTCCAGTTTTATTCCAGACGGAAGAGGTATTCTGATACCTAAAAACCCGCAATTTAAAATGTTTTACGGCGGACTTGTAACATGTCTGAATATGTCGCCAAATATGCAAGATGTATTTAGTTCTATTCAAATTATTAAAGCAAAAGAATATGCATACTGCTATCCTCGTGCCAAAGCCGGTACTACAACGCTTGAACACGGGGTAAAATCAGCTCCGTTATTTGTTCCGACAAATCCTGACGGATATGTATCATATTCAAATCTTATGTAAGGTGTGATATGAACGGGTTTGAAATGCTTGAAAATGATAAACAGACCATTATTGATAATGGTCTGTTTTCTACAAAATGTATTTTATACAGTCCGGATGGTAAGATACAAGGGTACGGTTCAACTTTACCTGAAAATAATCCGGACTTTAATAAAGATGATAAATTAAACTGTTTTGCACCTTTTATCGGAATTGATATAAGCACTGATACCGGACTAGGGGTCTTTGCAGATAGAGCTGAAATCACAATAAATATGTCAAGCGTAAAAATCGGTGTAATAAAAGAAGATTGGCTTATTGATGTATATTTTCACTCAATAAAACAATGGAAAAAGTTTAAATGTGAACATGTGGCGATGGACAGAATGCTCGGTCTTTATTTAATTAAACCGGGTATTGCAAAAGAAATTCCTGATATATCGGCACTAAGAAATGGCAGGTTTTGATGAAACCAATTTTTAATGAATTAATTCAGCCTATGATGCAGACATTTGCGGTTGATTTAATTGCGGAAATAATATGTTCCGAACGTGATAACCAGCTTGAAATTGCCCGTAAAATGGGTAAGGATGAGGACTGGATAAAGAAATACATTGATTTTAAAGTAAAAAATCGTGAATTCAGAAGTCCGTCTGAACATGATATGGCTTGTATTTACATTTATTTTACCCGTTCGGATTATGACGGCAGTCAGACAATGTCAAAACTTCCGTCAACAAATCAATTAGTAATTGAAGCCTTTGCATCCGGAGAAAATGACTTATTTGATGAACACTGTGTAAAAATGCCGTCTGATACGGTTGCTGATATAAGATTAGACTATCTTTTATCACAGATTAAGCAAATTATGATGAGTGAAGCTGCTGAAAATATCCGAATTAAAGCGGGTATATCTTCAACAATTTTAAAATCAACAGAACGAACATTTTATCCGGAAAAAGAAAATATTTCAAAAAGTGTAATGTCTCAGAAGATAATATTTGAGCTTGATTTTAACGAAAAGACGAAATATTTAACAGGTACAAAAATTAAAGAGTTATATATTCAAAACCATATCCGTGATGAGTTGTTTTCAGTGCTTATTACGGATTTATAAGGAGGATAATTAATGGTTGTAAAATCGATTTCGTCTGATGCGAGGGCATCAGCGACAGGTGTTGCATTTTATCAAAGGGCACAGAATACAGGAGCATATCTCCGGCCGGAAAAATTGTTATTTTTAGGAAATTACCAAACAGGTAAAACTATCGAAAAAAATACAATTTATTCGGGTTCCGGCAATTCCGATGATGTAGGAACAATGATGGGCTTTGGCTCTCCTCTGCATAGAATGGCATTAAAAGCTTTTCCTGCTGACGGAAGCGGAGCAAATGTAGAAACGTATTTTTTGCCTGTTCCTGAAATTGAAAGCGGAACAAAGCATAAGGTGAATTTATCAGTAAGCGGTACTCCGACAACAAATGCTACATTGTATTTCAGATATAAAGAGCAGCTTTTTGAAGCTGCAGCGGACGTAGCGTCAAAGGTTGCCACATCTGCGCACAGTAATCCTGCATTGGATCCCAAAGGTATAAAGCTCAATGCGTATAATTATGAAAAAATTCCTTTTACTCTCCAAAAGGGTAAAAGTGCAAAAGAGATTTTGACGGCAATAAAGGAAGCACTGGATGAATATGTTGAAGTGCCGTTTATAGGTTTAGTTGACGATAAGGCATCCGCAACCGCGGCAAGAATACAATCATCTTCACCGGTAAATTGTACGGAATTAACTGAAGATGACTACTATGCTGCATATTCTGTTGACGGCGGGGAAAGAAAAGAGATTTCAATCGGGACTATATCCGCAGAAACTGCTGAGGATGTAATAACATCTTTAAGTAGCCATTTAACAGGTTTAACAATATCGGCCGACAGTTCAGCAGAAGCAACTTCAAAATTTACGCTTACATCACAAACAAGCGGTGCTGCTTCAAAAATCGAAATATTAACTCCTTCAACCGGTACGGATTTATTTGCTGCATTGAATATTTCAGGAACCGCAAACGGCAGTTCAACAATTGTTTTAACTTTAGAATCTAAAATTAAAGGCGAAACCGGAAAGTTTGAGGTTGATGTTGTAAATTCAGAGTATAAACCTGTAACCGAAGCTGATTACGGTGTAAGTTTTTCAACCTCTGTTACAAGTGAAGCAGCAGGTCTTGTAAAAATTGATGATTATCTGGAACTTATAACCGAAGAATTAGGAATAACAAGAGTATGTTCGCAATTCAGTGATGACAATTCCCTTGATGCGATGCGGGAATATTTTCAAGGCTGGCGTACTGATACAAAAATCGCCCAGTATGTAACCTGTTATACATCAAAAGAATTTCCTGAAAATAACCTTCTGGCAGGGACAGTTGATGTTGATAAACTTGTTGAGTTTGGCAACGGCCGCAGGGATGACCAGATAAATGTACAGATTTTCGGAGATTACGGTAAGCTCAGACCTTTGAAATGGGCGTTAAGAGATAAACTTTTAAAAGCGGGTATTCCAAATCTTGAACCGTTAGCAGACGGCGGCTACCAAATCGGGGATTTATGTACTTTTTACCATCCTCAGGGCAGTAAAAAAACTTTGTATATGTATGACAGGGATGTTTGCTGTCTTGGCAATATTGCATATAATATGTTTTATCCTTTCAAATATGATGAAAACTGGGTATCTGTAATTGTTGTAAACGATGAAGACGTAACAACAAACCCGAAAGTAAAAAGGGTTAGTGCTTTTGTTGACAAAATTAACAGCATAATTCGTTCATTAGGTGAAGCGGGGATTCTTGCAGGAGTTGAAAAAGCTATTGGATATACAATAGGTCAAATTGATAATACCAATTCTGATCGTATAAATGCGAATACATTCCCGACTTTATCAAGTGTAAATCGTATTGTTGATATTTGCAATATGGTCGGATTTAATTATGGAGGACAATAAAAATGGCAGGATATTTAAAATCATTAACAATAGACGGTTATACTTTTGCTGTCCCGAGTGATTGCGAACCGAAATTTCATTTAGGCGGCGAGCAGATTGTGGATAAAGTTACGTTTGGGAACAATAAATCCCGCGGGATAAAAGGGGTAGTTGCCGGTAAGATAGAAGGCTTACAGGTTGATGCCTCTGAATTATCCGCACTTGAAAATCTGCTCGGGCGTGAAAATTTGCCTGTCAGGGCTGAAACAGATGATACATCTTACACATGTGATGGAATGATTGTTGTTGAATCTGTAAACGTTTCTGGTAAGACAAAAATCACAGACAATTTTGATATCATATCAAATTCAGGAAAATTAAAACATAGTTAGAAGCGTTACTGAAACGGTGTTTAGCCGTTTCAGTTTTTAAAAGGAGAGAATAATGAGAATAGAAGAAAAAATGTCAAAAGATGATGCGGAACTTTATATAGATGAAATGGCCGAGAAACTTGAAATTGATTTACTTGATTTCAATGTAAGAGAGAAATCTTCAGATGAAAAAAAATCTTCGGCATTTTTATTACAGGGAGTAATGGCCGGACTAATATATTATGACGAAGAAAAGAAATGTCTTGCCCAAAAATTAACAAAAACTATTCGTTCCGGAGATTTTGAACGCAACGAACTGTATTACAAAAACAAGTTTAAAGTCAGAGATGCCAGAAAACTGAAAGAGGGCGGCTATGATGCTTCTGTAAAAATGCTTTCACGAGTTTGCGATGTTCCGGAAGCAATAATAAACGAAATGCATGGTACAAATCTTGAAATCGCGATGGCTTGTCTGGATTTTTTCTTGAAATAAGGCTTGCAAAAATACTGGCACTTGCTGATTTTTTGTGGCTTGAAAGATTTGATACATCAACCAATGTTGATAACATGCAAGCTTGTGAGGTTTTAGACAAAGCGCCTCTTGCTTACAGATACGAAACTAAGAAAAATAGTATACCGAAAGGTTAATTATGTCATTTTCTATTTTTACAAAATTCAAAGCTGTTGATGGTGTAACTCCTGCATTTAAGAGTATGATTGCCAAGGGTAACAGTTTTCAGCAGCAGGCAGGCAGAATTCAAAATGCATTTGCGAGGGCGTTCCGTTCTGTCGGCTCCGGTTTACGGTCGTTGAAAACCGGATTTAATTCTGTAACTGATAAGATATTTACTGTAAAAAATGCAATTATGGGTATTGCAGCAGGTGCAGCGATCAATACTATTGCTTCTATTGGGAAATCGTGGCTTGATATGGCATCAGATTTGACAGAAACACGCGGTAAAATTGATGTAGTCTTTGGTTCAATGAATACTAACCTGTATGAATGGGCAAAAACTTCTACAAAGACAATGGGGCTCGCTCAGCAGACGGCATTGGACAGTGCTGCTTTGTTCGGTGATATGGCTACCGGTATGGGGTTGTCGAAAAATCGTGCTGCTGAAATGTCAATGTCATTAACACAACTCGGAGCTGATTTGGCATCATTCAAAAATATCTCTAATGATGTTGCATCAACGGCATTAAAGTCAATATTTACCGGAGAAACAGAGTCGTTAAAAAATCTTGGTGTAATGATGCTGCAGGCAAACCTTGAAGAATTTGCACGTAGTAAGGGGTTACGCAAAAAAATAAAAGATATGACAGAAGCTGAAAAGGTGGAATTACGTTATGCTTATGTTATGGCAAAAACAACAAATGCTCAGGGAGATTTTTTAAGAACAGGCGGCAACGCTGCAAACCAGATGCGTATTTTTTCTGAAATGTTAAAAGAAGTTCAAACAAATTTAGGAGGTATAATGCTTCCTGTATATACAAGGCTTTTAAAGCAAGCTAACCAGCTTCTTATTGATAATGGTCCGCTTATACAAACCTCATTTGAAAGAGTATTTGGAATATTATCAAAAATCTTCAATAAAGCAGCTCAAATATTTACGCCTTTTAAAATTGTGCTAGTAGATGAAATTTTACCTGAGTTGAATTATTGATTTAGATATTTTGGAACAACTCTTGCTCCTATTTTTATAAATGCTTTTAAAAAGAATTTACCTACAATTCTTTCTATTTTTAAAAATTTGTGGGAAGTTTTAAGACTTACAATTCCTATTGTATTAGAGGTTGCAGCAGTTGTATTTAAAAGTGTTTTTGATATTGGAACAAATATTTTAAAAGTTTTTGACGGAATCTTAAATTTTATAAACGGTGTTTTTAGCGGCAATTGGAGACAAGCTTGGAATGGTTTAACAGAAATTGTAAGTGGACTGTTTAAGGGATTAGTTGCAATTATAAAAGGGCTTTTAAATTTACTCATATCTCCTTTGAATATGATAATAGACGGATATAATGCTATTGCGGTAAAAAATGGAAAACCTGAAGTAAAACGTCTTCCAATGCTTGCATCCGGAACCAACTATTTTTCGGGCGGTCTTGCACTTGTGGGTGAGCGCGGGCCCGAAATTGTTCAATTACCCGCGGCTACAAAAGTTTATAACAACAACAGGACGGTTCGTATGATAGAGCAGATGTCACAGCCAAGAAAAGATAATGTTATTGACTTTGAAAAATATTTTAAAAGACAGTATGAAATTAAACCTCCACAAAACACATATAACAATGAAACTATACAATCTGTAGGAAAATCTAAAAACCCGAACGTGAATAACGATGGGATTTTAACTCTTGAGTTGATTGTTCCTGACGGATATGACGCAAAAGTTGTCAATGCAAAAACTCCTGACGGCAGAGAATTTAAGGTTAAACTTAGAGGAAAACGCAAACAATAATGAATTATTCAGGCAGACAAAAACAGATTATATGGACATCTCCTTCAGGTAAAAAATTTATTCTGGAAACAGACGGCAAAATAAAATATTCACGAAAACGTAAAGGCGAGGTAAAAAATAACCCTACACGCAGCTACGGAAAGAAAAATAACCGAACATCTTATAAAACTGTAAATATATCTGATGATACATTTCAAGATATGGGTGTATCAGGTCGTGATTTTTCTTTAAAAGTGTATTTTTTCGGAGATAATCATGATATAGATGCAAACAATTTTGAAGCTGCGTATTGTGAACATGGTAAAAGTAAATTACAGCTTACTTACGGAAATATAATGACCGTTCAGGCGCTGGATATAGATTTTGAGCAGGACACTGTAGAAAGAACTTCTCTTACAGAAGTTAATATTTCGTTTCACCAGTGCGGTGGTACAATATACCCGACAGCAAAATCATCCCGGTCTGCTTCTCTAAAAAAAAATATCAGCCAGGTACAGGAAACTATGTCTGAAAATTTTGCAGATACTGTAAACGCTCTTGCAGACAAGCAGACTTTTGCAGAGCGGTGGACGCAAAACCTTGATAAATTAACGCAGAAATTCAATGATATTCAAAATTCAGATTTCCTCGGTATTTTGTGGGATATTAAATCTCAAAATATATTAAATAACCCGCTTGTAATGTCAACACAGCTAGGCATGTTATTGAAAAAAGGCTTTTTGACTTATGGCTCCGTTTCGGATGTAATAAATTCTGTTTCGGATTTGATAACGGATTTTTTACCTTCTTCATCGTCAAACGTTTCAAAATCCGAATATACAGCAGATGATATATATCTTAAATCTACTATTATATCGGGCTGTGAGGTTGTAAATGACAGCGAATTTGAAACACGTAATGATGCGGTTGATGCAGCTGAAAATATACAGGGTATAAATGACGAATATGTCGAGCAATCTCAGGAAATAGAAAAGATAATCAATGAGAAACTTGAAGACATAATAATAAATGAAGTTGATACTACAGAAATTGTCAATGATACGATAGCTTCAATAATAGAGAAAATCGATGATTTAAAAATCGAAAAAACGGTTTTCTTAAAAGAGCATTCAAATCCATTAATGATTGCCTTTGAATATTATCCTGATATGTTTAAATCGGATCCGGACGCTGCAATAGAATATGTAAATAAAACAAATAATTTTACAGGCGATGATTTCTTCTTTTTGGAAAAAGGCCGAAAGATATTAATTTATGTTTAAGAAAATTTATAAAGGTGAAACCGATTATGACAACATATCCCGTAAGATTTACGGCACACCTGATAAAGCAGGTAATATCAGCAAAATTAACAATAACACTGACGGTTATATTATTGTTCCTGTTGACGATGAACTTTCTGCAGAGGGTGAGGGGGTGCGCTGCAACATAGACGGAACTGTTTATCAGAGCTTTTATTACTATTTTTTGATAAATATGCTCGGAGCGGTAAAGGGAGTAATCTTAGAATTTGACACAAATCCGGAAGAATTAACATTTAAACGCGGTCAGAGTGCAGCGGTAAATGATAATGAGGGCTTATTTTTAAATGGTTATATTTCGGACATAAAGCCTCAAAAAGGGGTATCCGGCTGGAATACATCAGTTTATATAATGTCATCAGCGGGAATTTTACTTGATACGGTTGTACCGGAGCCGTTAAATTTTTCTTATTTAAGTATACGGTCAGTGATACAGACAATATGTGACTATTTCGGTCTTGCTGTTGAATTTGAAGAGAATCAAAATCTTGATTATGTACTGCAAACAGAAATCGGGAACAGTTATGGCGCACATGAGGACGAAACCTGCTGGGAATTTATTACAAGACTTGCTTCGTCGCGCGGATTTATAGTTGATGATGACGGTACAAAGCTTTATGTAGGTACGATAAAAGACGAAGATGTAAAAATGTCTTTTATTGAGGGAGAAACTGTCGGGGTAACTGACTGGCAGGCTGATTTTTCGACAGACAGCCTTGCACGGTATTATGTTGCACTAAGCCAATATCCTGAACCTTCACAGGCTGTTGCTGAAATCCCTTATGACTTACCCGTAACAAAACGAGTACCGGCTGATGACACTTATTCCGGCAGTCTGGCGGATTTTGCAAGATGGACTGCTTGCCGTTCAATCGGTGATGCAATAAAGGTAAAATTGGCGGTTAATGATTTCTTTAACCTTAAAAAGGGTGACTTTGTTTATTTACAGGCTCCGTCCTGTTATATATTTGAAGAAACAAAAATGATAGTGGAAGAGTTTGAACAAGACGGGAATAAGGGAAATTTTATAATCTTGACGCTTCCATGCGCTTATACAGGTGTAATACCGGAAAGTTTACCGTTATGTTAAGAGTAGCAAAAATACTTGATAAAACCATTTCAGGGTTTATAAGGAAATTTAAGACAACGCTTTACGGCTCTGATGCTTTATACCTTGAACAATTCCACAGCGGCGGCGATGACTATAATCCGCCGAACAATGTTAAAGCACTGTCATCTTTTCTCGGGAACAATCCCCGTGACGGGGTTATATTTCTTTTTCGTGATGATACCGAAAGAAAATCTTCTCCCGGTGAAAAAAGAATTTATGCGACTGATGCGACAGGAAAAATTATTGCTGCTGAAATACATTTAAAAAATGATGGTACCATACAATTTAATTGTAATCGTTTTGTAATGAATTGTATTGGAGATATTGAGTTAAATTCAGGAACTACTATAATGTTAAATTCTGCATGTACGGATGTAACAGGTAATTTAAGTTCTGGTTCCGGCGGCAGCTCTATAATAATGACCGCTGGTGATACTCTAACTGTGACATGCGGCTTGATGGATAAAAAGGGGTAAGGATGGCTGAAATTAATACGACCTACATTGATAATTTAACATTACAAATACAAGGGGTAAATAATTATCTTGATAAAACTGCAGCAAGTTTTGAAGGGCTTTCGCAGGAAGAAATAAACGAAAAAAGTGTCGAACTGCAAGGGTATCTGAGTAATAAGTTAAATTCGATAAGAAATTCAGTAGTTGCTTTTCTAAAAGCACAATATTCTGCCATATTAAAAGAGCAGGAATTATTAAAGCCTTTAGTTGAAGCTAATCCGGCAAACTTGCAGGATGTCGTGAACTGGATAAAAAATGCGATTACCTATATTTCAGGGCCTTATGGAAAATTTGCTGTTATGCAGTCTGAAATATTAAGTTCATCTGCGGCTTTATCAACTGAGCTTCAAAAAGCCAGTTCTCATACTTTTGAAAATCCGAATATTCCAGAATTAAAAGTAGAAGTTGAACCAATAAATATTGAAGATATTATATCTTGAAAAAGAGGATGTATGTCAGATTTTTTAATGATAGATAACGGTGACGGCGGCGAACTTGATATAAGTATTGACGGTGATATTATACTTAATAATACCCTTTATAATGCTGCGTATTTAAGTCTTTTTGGCGGTAAATCTTTTTATGAAGGGTTTGATATTGAGAATGCGGAATCTGAAAGTGAAGATATTGAAGAGGAATTAAAGAAGCCTGTTAATATTATAAATTTGAATAATCTTGCAAGCCTTGCTGTTTCAAAATTAAACTGGATGATAAATGCCGGGCTTGTAAAAAGTATTGATGCTGATGCAAATGCAAAAGTTGATAAAATCACCGAACTTATTATCACAATAATGCGACCGGATGATATAACAGAAAAATACAGCTTTATATGGGATAGAGAACAAGCAGAATTAAAACGTTTCGGAGAGATTTATGGCAGGATATAAAAAGAAAACATTAAAAGAAATTCAAGCCGGTATTATTAGTGATTATACAACGAGGATAAAGAGAGAAACCGGAATAGATGCGCCATTGCTGCCAAAAGCGGTTGTTCGTTCTTTAGCCTGGTCTGTTGCAGGTGTAGCTTCTATGCAGCAAAATTATTTAGCGTGGGTATATCTTCAAATCCATCCAAAGACTTGTTCATTTCCTGTTTTAAAGATGTGGGGTTCTTTATTAGGGGTTGAATATAAAACCGGAGCAAAAACAACACTTCAGGTAGAAATAATTAATGTTACGGCAGCCTCTGTTATTTCGGGAACTTTGTGGAAAAGCCCGAAAAACGGTGTGGTGTACAGTTCTCTTTCAACAGTTTCACCGATTGGCGGAACAGCGGTTTTAAGTGTGGAAGCAAAGACTTCCGGTCCCGCCGGCAACTTAAACCCGGGTGAAGAGCTTGATATTACAAATCCTTATGAAGGGATACCTGATAAAGCTGTTGTAAAATCTGTTCTTGTTACCGGTAGTACTGATGAGGAGATAGAAGATTACAGAAACCGCGTGCTTATTGCATTTAAGCGAAAAGCACAAGGCGGCAGTTTAGTTGATTATTTCCTTTGGGGGACAAAAGTATCAGGGATTAGAGATGTCTTTCCTTATGTTCTGGAATCAGGGACTATTGTTCTTTATCTTGTTGCTGATGGCAGCGGCAAGGACAGAACTCCTTCGGGCAGTGTAACGCCTAACCCTTTTCCGGAATGGGAAAACGGAAACATGAAAGTTATATCCGGTTCAGGATTATTTTATCAGGCAGCAATGGCAATAAACGGAACTGAAGATATGAAAAATACCCGCCGTCCTGCAGGTGCGGTGGTGGAATTAAGAGAGCCTAATTATACCGGTTATCGTATAGAGATAACCGAATTAAGCTCTGCAACAAACGAAATAAATACCAAAATTAAAGATGCAGTTATTTCGTACCTTGATACTAAAAAACCTAATATTCTGGCTCTTGGTTATACAAAGCAGGATGCAACGATTAATTCGGGCAAATTAAATGCAGCTGTGCAAAATGCCATTGATACAGACGGCGGGACTTATACTTCGTTTGTTTTGAAAAATTCGGCAGGAGAAATAATCAACGAGGATATTTTGGGGATTGGTTCACTTGCTTATCTTGAAAAATTAAAGATTAATGGTGTGGATGTAGTGCTATGATTTTTCAGAGTTTTAAAAGCCTTCTCGGCAATGGTCGCGCGTGGCGGTTAGTAAATGTCAATATAAGTGCTCTGATTTGTGCTTTAATTAAGCCTTTTGAAGATATAAGAAGGTCTGCCTACAGAATAGTTTATGCTCCGTTTTTAACCTCAAACAGATATGCAGATGAAGATGAGCAGCTGGCTGATGTTGAAAATTATGAAGATCTTTTCGGGATTGAAGTAATTTCGGATATATTAAAAGAACGTCAGGCAAATGCTGAGGTTCAATGGTCGCTTCGGGGCGGTCAGGGATTTGGATATATAGAGCAGGTAATGGCACGTGCGGGATTACAGGTAAAGGTTGTTGAAAATATCCCTATGAAAGACCTGACTTATCTCGGAACTTTTGAATACGGTCATACCCAATACGGTCAGACCGTAAACGATACAAAAGTTCAGTACGGGGCATCAGGCTACAAATTAATCTGCAACGGAGCTTTATATTACGGTAATGATTACGATGATCCTGCAAAAATAACCCGCTGGGATAAAGTTTTAATAATAACAGTTATAAATCCAATGACATACGGGCAGTATAAAATTTTTGTGGATTTGCTTTTAAAAACCAGACCTGCCGAATATGTATGTCTTTGTAAAATTACATTGTATTAGAGGAAATTTATGAAAAACCTATATGATTATGAAAAAACGCAATCAGCTACAACTGATTTACCATTCGGTGCACTTAAAAATGAAAGCTCACCCGGCCAGCAAGATGGCACTGACATCGTTGCAGAGCATATTCAGGATATTGTATATTGCTTATACCAGGTATTACAGCTAGCCGGAGTTGTGCCTGACGGCGAGCTTGAAGACGGTAATAATAAAACCCAGTTTATAAATGCTTTAACCAATATTGGTATTTTTAAACATTCCGATAAAGTATCTTATAATGCTTCTGTTCTAGTCTGGTCAATGAGCGGAACGGATTTTGAACTTTACCGCTCGAATAAAGCCTCAAATTCAGATGATTTAACAAATGCGGAATCCTGGACAAAAATTTTAACGATAGACAATAAAAACAAAATCAACTTTCATGTTCAAACAAATATCTCAGGCGGTTCGGGCAGCAGCTTGCCAGTATTTTGTTTTAATTCCGGCCCCGTAGATGAGAACGGTGACGCTGCATTGATAACATTATCAGACGGTACATTAACGCAGCATTCTCCGGCGGTATGTACAACAGCATCGGGGAAGACTTATACCGTAAGCGAAGATGTTTCACTTGATATATCAGACCTTGCAGACGGCACTTATAATTTGTTTTATAACCCTGACACAGGTGGTCTTGAGATATACAGTAATAAAATTTATATTCAAAAGGCTGAACCTTCCGAAATGCAGGTTAATGATGTGTGGGTAGATACCAGTGTAATGCCTTATAAATCATATAAAAAGATTTCTTCTTCCGAAAAAGAAATTGTCGAAATAGTTCCAAATGCGCACATAGAGAAGCTTTCGAGTTCGGGGGGGGGGTAACTCTTAAAGCTAATCCCTACAATATTTTACCGGAAATTGAGCAGTTAACAAACATCAAAGCTGATACTGATTTCTCCAATATAACAGATAACGCGATTAGTGTTATTCAAGACAGTTCAAGAAAAATGCTGCTTTTAACCAATAATTATATTGATATTGCTTTTGATAAAGTTCTAATAGCTGAAGCCGACGGTTATGCAATTATTGATTGTGAAAATATGCACGCAGCGGCACAAATAGCCGCTTATGTATACACTCCTGATGGTAAGGTCGGAATTGGCAATCAACACACAGCAGCTCAGGGGACCCATTGTCTGGGTGCAATGTTCATCCCGAAAGGAAACAAATACAGAGTTTGGGCAAACGGCGGCAATTTAAAATATGCAAGATTTTACTATTGCGAAACAGGAGAAAAATAAATGATTTATGTTGAAACAGAAAACAATATTCCTATAAAATCCACATCTAATTCATATATTGCAAACAAATATTTTAAAAATTTTATATTAACTGATTATGATGATTATACCCCTGCAAATACAAAGTACAAGTATGAAAACGGTCAAATTTTATTAAACCCCGATTATGCAACAGAATGTGCTGAAAACTCGCGTGTTGCCCGTATATCAGAAATAAAGCAGGAATTAAACGCGCTGGACAAAAAGCGTATCCGCGCAATGTGCGAGCCTTCAGAATATACAAAAGGCGTTTCGTGGCTGGAATATTATAACCGGCAGGCGCAATCATTACGTACAGAACTTCAGCAACTGGAAGGAGCAAAAAATAATGACAGTAACAGTAACTAACAATCCTTACAATCAGCTAAAAAGCGAATACGGTCAAAATTATGATATTTTACATATAGCTCTCTGGTCAGGAGAAACCTTGCCAAAAAATTATGCCTGGTACGGCTTAGGACAGATTGCCGAGAGAACAGAATATCCTGAACTTTACGCAATAGCTGAAAAATACGGATTTATCGTTTCAGAAGATGAATGGCAATCCGGACTGTACGGCAAATTTTCAAGCGGTGACGGTGAAACGACTTTTAGATTTCCTCTAATCCGCGACGGAGATGTTTTAAGCTTTACAAACGGCAGCACAACTCCAAACGGTAAGAATGTTGAGCCTGAATTGCCTAATATAACAGGTAAAAGTGACCGGTATCATGTTTTAAATAATAGTGTGCAAACCGGTGCATTATACCAGACTTCTGGTGGGCGTTCAAATGCTGGTGGTTCAGGTATTGCAGATTTTGGAGTAATAAATATTGACGCTTCACGCTCAAATTCAACTTACAAAAACGGTGGCAGTGTAAAGCAAAGCAGTATAGCAACAAGATTGATAATAAAATACAGATAGGAGTAATTATGAAAATCTATTTATTTGACATGAATACAAAACGTTACCAGAAAGAGGGAGAAGCGATTTATAACCCTGAAAACCCTTCAAACCCGCATATACCTGCATATGCAACAAAAATTGCACCGCCTGATTGTGGTGCTTGTGAAGCACCCTATTTTATAAATGGAAAATGGGAGATCCGCCCTTGCTATTATGGTAAAAAAGCAGTCCATATTGAAAGTAAGATAGTTGAAACGGTCTATTATGAGGGTGACTTAAAAGAAGGTTGGCAATACGTAGATGATGAAACCGCGTCAGAAATAGAAGCCGCGCCCGAACGTTTCAAGGCAGAGGATAACAAGCTTGTAAAACTGACAGACGACGAATATTCTGCCTTAATAGCAGAGCGGGAAAAAGACAAACAGGAAAATGAAATCAAAACACATCTGCAATTATTGGATGCGGAAGTAGTTCGCCCGTTGCGTGCAATTCTTGCAGGCACTCAAACTGATGAGGATTTAGAAAAACTTAAGGAAATAGAAAATCAAGCATCCGAATTGCGTGTTGCCCTTGCTACATTGCAATAACTTCAACGTTATCAAGGTTAACGCGCTGCTTAGCCTGCCACAGGTCAAAGGCTTGTTGCAAGTTAAGCCAATACTGAGCAGAAGTACCGAAAGCCTTAGCAAGTTTTAATGCCATTTCAGCAGATACGCCATTTTTGCAATTTACAAGCTCAGATGCGGTAGTTCTTGAAACTCCGAGTTTTAACGCAAAAGCTGTTACCGATAAATTGTAATCAGGTAAATATAAATCTTTTAATATTTCTCCGGGATGAGACGGGTTATACATATCCATAATGTTTTATCCTTTCTGTTAATGATAATCGGTATAATGAACAGAAAAGGCTTACGCTGTTTCTTGCAGCTTTTCTTCAACAGCTTCATCAATAAGCGCGTTGATGCTTACACCTAAAGATTTTGCGCGTTTGGCAATTCTGTAATGTTTATCCGGAGTTGTTCTGTATGGAATTTTACCTTTAAAGTCAACAGGTTTTAAAGGTTCAGGAATTTCATCGCCATATTGCAAAGAATTTGAAATATATGATTTTAAAGCGTCTTGTATCATTTCAGTCGCTTCAATAATTGTTTCACCATGAGACATACAGCCCTTTAATTCGGCAATAGAAGCTACATAGCATTCGTCTTCATCAGACCATTCAAAGCGGTATGACCAGGGTAAATTTAAGTAATATTCAAGATTTTTTTCTGACATATTAAAATCCCTCCATTTCAAGAGCTGCTACAATCATTTTCATTGCATATTTTTTTAAAGGTTTTTGAGTTGCCACGAGTGTAATTTTATCGCATCCGGCTTTTCTGAAAGTTTTGTGTGAACTGCCGCCTTGGGGGAATTCAGACTGATAACCTAAATCTGTTAATAATCTTTCAGCTTCTGCAAAGGTAATGCAGGCACCGGACATAATTTTTTGAATAAGTTTATCTCGTTTACTCATACTTATATGATATCATATTTTGATATCATTGTCAAGTGTTTTGTAAAAAAAGTTTTTAACAGCAGTTTTAACTGCTGATTTTGTATGTAGAAAAAGAAAGTGAGGAAATTATGGATGACAAAATGAAAACAGCCCTATTGCAGTGGTGCGAAAGACACGCAGATAAATTAGATGATTGGTTTATCTCCGCGTTGGATGATTTAGTCACAACGGTTGTGACAACCTCTGAAACTCCTCTTGATGATGCGATTGTTTTACCAATCAAAACTCCTATACTCGAGACATTAAATGAGTTTTTAAAAACTCAAATCGACAAAATCGACGGTGTTGAAGGTAACCTTGAGGGCGCAGAATAATGAGCTTTGATGTTCCTAAAGCTGTTGAAGCAGTCGGAAACGCTATTGACAGCGTTTCCGATTGTATAACAACACGAAAAAAGCGTCAGTCTGAAACGGAAATAATTAAGGAAAAACGGGACTTAAAGAGGGCTACTAATGCAGCAGAAAAAATGTTTAAAATATCTGCCCGTTATCTTGAAAACTTTTCTGATGAAGATAAAAAGGACTATGACGAGCTTTATAACGAGTTTATAAAATATAACTGATAACGGAGAAACAATGAATATTCCGACAGAAACAATAATAACGTTTGCAGCGTCATTTCTTGGCGGCGGAAGTGTAGGTTTTTCTATGGTTAGGGCATATATGCACTCGGAAGCTAAAAAAGCACTTAAACCCGAATTTGCACGACTTGACGGCGATATAGAAGAATTAAAAACAAAAGATGATGCACTTCATAAACGTATCAACCACGTAGAAAACGAATACGTGCAGTGCCGTTATTGCGATATGCAGCATGATAACTTGAAAACCACACTTGACGGCATAAACCATAAACTTGACATTATATTAGAACAACAAATGAGGTAGTAAAAGATGAAAATATTTTTAAACCCCGGTCATGGCGGGAACGACCCCGGAGCGGTGTCAAAGAACGGGTTAAAAGAAAAAGATGTAGTAAAACGGATTTGTGATATTTTGGCGCAGAAACTCCGTAATGCGGGGTATTCTGTAATGGTTTATCAGGAACAACACTCATTTACGGAAGTGTCAAAAGAGGAAAACAAGAGCGGCGCAGATTTGTTTGTATCTGTTCATTGTAATAGTTACAAGGATGCAGCAGCACGTGGTGTACAAGTATTTTATTATCCAGGTTCGGATAAAGGAAAGCGAATTGCAGAAACAATACAAAAATCTTTAGTGAAACATACCGGGTTATTTGATAGGGGGGCGAAATCTGAAGTATTTCACGTATTGAAGCGAACAAAATCTCCGGCTGTGCTTGTAGAAACGGCGTTTATCTCAAACCCTGAAGAAGAAAAACTATTGCGCGACAAGCCTGAAATTTTTGCAGAGGGGATTCTGGCCGGGATAAAGAATTACATAAGTTAGCTTTCTCTCTCATTTAAACGCCAGCCTTGATTTTAATTAATCAAGGCTTTTTTTATTGAAAACATCTTAAAAAAGACTAAACTGTTATTATGTATTTTGCAGTAATAACAGATAAGCTACGAAAAAAATATATAGTAGTAAAGACCTCATTTATTGAGGCATTAGAGGGTGTTTTTATACAGCAAGATAAAGAAATATATTCTATGCAGGCATTCAGTGACCGTTATAATGACCGATTGGAACGCATAGAATATATAAAATTTTCGGAAGAACCATTGATTCCCGATTTAGTCTTTACATATCCGGTTGAGGATAATGAAGGAAATTTGTATTTGGATAGCAGTAATGGTATTCATAAATATACCCCAAGTGGTCAATATGTGAAATCACTCTTCAAGAAAGGACAAGGGCCGGGAGAACTTGCCTCCAAAATCGGACGATCTATCTTTAATATAGAGAAAAACTATGTATTGGTTACAGATTATGGTAAAATGGATTATCAGAAATTCTCATTAAACGGTGATTTTCTAGGAACTGAGCCATACCAACTAGAGACTGTATCAAAAGCCATATTTGCCTTTTGGAAAAATACCGAGCTTTATAGTTATATAAGAAATGCTCCTTATGAACAACATTCTAAAGTTAATCCAGACAGTCTGTATTTTTTCACAGTTCGAAACTTGGATACGGATTCTGTCATTTTCAGGCTAAAGAACCACCATTTTGACATTAAGGGAGAAGTAATTGGTCCCCGCATTGCTATTCAAGCTGCTCCGGCCTATAGGGGCATTATAAGTGATTCATTATTATGGGTAAAACCGGTACATGTGGATACGGTCTTTTGCACAACAAACTGGAAAGATTTGCGTCCATTCTATATCATAAAACAGTCTCCAGACGCAGCAGACTATGAATGGTTTACAATATGTTGGGCAGGAGTAAACAATTACTCCACGAGTGAACTTCTTAATAAGAAGCAGTTATCAGGTGTATGGGCATTAAAGAACGGCTTATTGTATGCCTATTTTCAAGGTGAAGAAAAAAGCGGACACGGTTTTTGTCCTGCTGATGGAAAAGCCAAAACCTATTCCAAATTGTTCAAGAATGATGTAGATAAATATTGTCCTTCCATTGATTTCAGTATACCGATGAACATAAGCTCTCTCTTTTGCAAAAACGGTTATCTCTATATGTTGGTAGATGCTTTCAAATTCTTTGAAGAAGGTGCGAAGCCTCCTTTTCCTGATTTGAAAGAAGACAGTAACCCGGTATTGGTGAAACTTAAATTGAAAAACGGGAAAAGGAGATATGTTTGACAACACGAAAAAAATATCCTCACTACCTCCGGTTGGATACCATGCACTGTGATCTCCACTTACCTGTGGATGATAGCCAAAGTTTTCCTGCTTCTTCCTTGTGGCTCTACCATATTTTTGATAACTTGCCACTGTTTTTCAGTCTGGTTAGTTGGATAGTAGCTCATAACTTATTCGAGCAGAGATATTTAAGTTACAAAATACTATTAACTAACTGATTGATAAATGGATATTGATTATTTAATAAAAACAGTTTCTTATTAAATCTATGAAGAAAAACCTGCTTGCTATTGCAGCATTTGCTTTGTTACTGACCTCGTGTGAAACCAAATTGGTAGAAAAGGTAGACCTTATTCCGCTGGCGGAAAATGTAGAAATCCATAAAGGTGCTTTTCCATTAAGTAATTTACAAAGCATACAAGTACCCGATGAGTGGAAACTCACCGCAGACAATTTTGTGAAAGACTTGCAAAAAACAGCCTCGTTAACCGTATCGTTAACTGATTCGGAGGGTAGTTTGGTAATCGTTAAAGACGAGTCACTTTCTGCCGAAGCTTATCGGCTGAATATAGAGAAAAACCGGATTAAAATAGAAGCCGGCGATATACAAGGTGCCAATCATGGTTTGGCCAGTTTACTCCAACTGATTATGACTGCAAAAGATGCTCAATTACCGGTGCTCACCATACAGGACAAGCCTGCATTCGGTTACAGAGGATTGATGCTGGATTGTGCCCGTCACTTCTGGACGGTAGATGAATTGAAGGAAACACTTGACCACATGGCCTTTTTCAAACTCAACACCCTTCATATGCATCTCACTGATAATCAAGCCTGGCGATTATCTATGGATAAATATCCCGATTTAGTAAAAGAAGGTACCTATTATTATGACTTTCCCGAATTGTCCGGAAAATATTATAGCAAAGAGGACTTGAAGGAAATCGTAACCTATGCCGGAACACGGGGAATTGAGATTATCCCGGAAGTGGATTTGCCCGGGCATAGCATTGCATTGCTTGCCGCATTGCCTGAGCTATCTTGTCGGGGAGGAAAATTCGAAGCTACTCCCGAGGAACGTGACTGGAACAAACGCAAACGTGGCAATGAAAATATGATTTGTATCGGCAATCCTCAGTCATTCGCTTTTGCAGAAGATGTAATAGATGCACTTATCGAAATTTTCCCTTCGCAATATATACATTTCGGAGGGGATGAAGTTCCTACTGATATTTGGGAAAAATGTCCCAAATGTATGGCACTTTACAAACGCGAAGGAATGAAATCTCCGGGGGAAATTCAGGATTACTTCACTCGTAAAATGAGTGACTTGATTCGTTCTAAGGGTAAAATAATGATAGGCTGGGGTGAAATCAATGACAGACATGCAGCCGGTCCGAATGATGTATTGACTATTTGGAGGGATAATGGTGTGGAAAAGCAGAAGATTGCCTTGGAACATGGCATATCTGTTATCATGTGTCCTCAACACGGTTGCTATTTCGACTGGGGGTATGCCGGAAACTCTACCCGTAAAGTCTATGAGTGGAATCCCGTATCAGAAGGAGTCACTGCTGAACAACAAGCGTTGATAAAAGGAGGACAGGCTGCCTTGTGGACTGAACGCATCACTACTATGGACCGTGTGGAATGGATGCTTTATCCGCGTATCTGTGCCTTGTCGGAGGTGCTATGGAGTGAGCCTTCTGCCAGAAATTGGGATGATTTTTATCAACGTATTACTACGTTTTATCCTGTTATGAAGAAACTGGGTATCAATTATTATGAAGATGATGCCATGAATGAAAAGGAGTTTGTTCCGTCAAACGAAAAGCCTGCTTTGGTTCGTAATGCACATATCGACACCAATATTCCGGGAAATCCTCCTTACCATGCAGAATATGCTTTTGATGGTAAATCGAATACTTTCTTCTGGGGTGGAACGTCCGTGGGACCGGAGCATTATTTTACAATCGTTTTAGGTGAACCGATGAAAGTAAATGAAGTGAAAGTCATAACAGGCGATTCCAAAGATTATATCACCATGGCCGATCTTTTGATTAGTGAAGATGGTGAGAACTTTGTGAAAGTAGGTAAATTTGATGATCTGGGACAAGCATCGGCTACACCGGATGCTGCCAAAACAATAAAAGCAGTCAAGATTCAAATAACCGGCCAACATACTTGCTGGCCAATCATCAAAGAAATTATCTTGAAATAGAAGTGCTGTTACTGCTACCACCCATCCTTTCAAAACCGACGATAAACCGAACGTTTTGTGAGGTGGTGGTAGCACAAGCACTACCAAAAGTACTATTTGTATATCAAAAATATGCAAGGAATCTTAGACAAGTCGGGCAGTTTTCCCTGCCACTCTTTTACTGTCTTGGTCTTGATATATTCTCCTTCACAAGTGATATTGGCAGCAATGCACAACTTGGTTTGAGGACGACAGTTTTTCAGAATATCTTCCGCCATCTTATTGTTTCGGTAAGGAGTTTCGATAAAGAGCTGCGTTTGGTCTTCTGAGTAAACGCGCTGTTCCAATACCTTAATTCGCTTGGCTCTTTCGCCCGGTTCAATAGGAAGGTAACCATGGAAAGCAAAGCTCTGACCGTTAAAGCCCGAACCCATGACAGACATAATAATGGAAGAAGGTCCTACCAACGGAACCACTTTCAGATTCTTGCGCTGGGCAATGGCTACCACATCGGCCCCCGGGTCGGCAACGGCAGGACAGCCGGCTTCAGAAATAACTCCCATAGACTCGCCCGACATTAACGGTTTCAAATAGCCGGAAATGTCTTCGGGTGAAGTATGCTTGTTTAATGGATAGAATGTAAGTGAATCAATATCAATGCTACGCTCCACTTTCTTCAGAAAACGACGGGCAGAACGCACATCCTCAACTATAAAATGCTTGATACCAAGGATTATTTCCTTGTTGTATACCGGTAATACGTTCTCAACGGGAGTGTCGCCCAAGGTAACGGGCAACAGGTATAATGCTGTTTCCATAATTCTGTTCTTATCAGGGCTTGAAATCAACTTCACTCAATATGCGGCGATAATCGGTATCGTTCAATAAATCATTTATGGTTACGTCGTCATGAGTCTTCATATATTCGTCTATCAGCAAAATGCCCATCCATACACCGATACTTGCCGGGGTTCGCTCACCTGTCATAATCGGTATAAAGGGATCTTTACGAATATAGCTGCGCACAATCAACGGATCGGTAGCATCCAGATGTCCGTTGTCCAGCATACCTTGCCATAAGGCTGATTTGTTCTTCTTGCACCATTCCGCCTCTTTCTCGTCATATCCCATCTCTTTCTCAAATGATTCATAACCCAATATACGGGCTACTACCCAATTGATTTTTCCCCTGTGCAAGATCATATCGAGCAAGGTACGTCCGGGTCCCCAAGGCATGGGATATTCACTCAATAAATAAAAGGTGAAACAATCCGGAACAATGCGGTCGGGCTCCATGCTGCGGCATTGGTAATCGTAGTAAAAACGTTTATAGAGGGGATAGTCGGCCCCCATATATTTATCTATGCTGAACCCTACGATACTGTCTCCTACCACTACCGACTGGTTGAGAGCAGAAAGTTGGGCATAGAAATGAGGAACGGGCAAAGAGGGAACTTCTTTCTTCAACTGCTTGAAGCCTTTGGTGAGTTTCTTCTCTATCCAGCCCATATCCTTGAATTTTTCTTCGGCATCCTGTATCAATACCAATAAAGTGGTATCGGCATAATACTCCATCAGACGGTCGTTTATCTTATTGTCATCCACTTCGCCAATGGCCAGCACATCTTCTATCAGGAGCTTGGTGGCTTGCGGAAAATCAGTATTCATCTTTTGCAGTGCCGAAAGGTTGTTCATAGTCACATACTCAAACAACAAACGGTCATAACGGGCTACTTTTATATTCAATTCGGCAGAATCGCTACTCTTTCCTCCGTTCCAATGGCAAGAAGAAAGAGCAACGAGACATACTAATATGAATATAACTTTGCGTATCATCGGTGATTATCCGTAAATGATATTTCCGTTTTCGTCTTTATATTCATCCAATCCCTTTTCGTAAGTTGCCATGGCACGAAGGCTCATACCCACACTGGAGAAACCTCCGTCGTGGAAAAGGTTCTGCATGGTCACTTTGCGGGTGAGGTCGGAGAACATTACGATACAATAATCCGCGCATTCATCGGCAGAAGCATTGCCCAGCGGAGACATACGATTGGCAAAATCGAACAGTTTGTCCATGCCTTTCACGCCCGAACCGGCAGTGGTCATGGTCGGTGACTGAGAAATAGTGTTCACACGCACATGATGTTCACGTCCGTAGATATATCCGAAGCTGCGTGCAATAGATTCCAATAATGCTTTTGCATCAGCCATGTCATTGTATCCGTAGAATGTACGCTGTGCAGCTACGTAGCTCAAAGCCAAGATAGAACCGTATTCTGCAATAGCATCCAGTTTCTTGGCTGCCTGAATCATTTTGTGGAATGATATGGCAGAAATATCTAAAGTCTTGCCCAGCATATCATAATCGAGGTCATCGTAAGTACGTTTTTTACGAACATTGGGAGACATACCGATAGAATGCAAAACAAAATCTATCTTGCCACCCAGCACTTCCATTGAACGCTTGAATACATTTTCCAAATCTTCTACACTCGTAGCATCAGCAGGAATCACTTCGCAATGCAGCTTGTCCGCCAAAGCCGAAACTTCACCCATACGAACTGCCACCGGAGTATTGGATAATGTAATGACAGCACCTTCCTCAACAGCTTTTTCTGCTACTTTCCATGCAATGGACTGTTCATTTAATGCACCAAAAATAATACCTCTTTTTCCTTTCAACAAATTGTAACTCATACCTATATTAGTGTTAAATTAGTTTGCAAAGATACGAAAACTCGCTCACATACGGATGGATTTCAGAGGAATAATGCAAAGTGCTT
>ERZ780046.85-NODE-85-length-39470-cov-3.430141_pt1 | contig 39470 bp, 29 predicted proteins | sample MGYA00511848_ERZ780046 | MGnify/ENA primary metagenome ERZ780046 (study PRJEB29588, sample SAMEA2147983) | human gut metagenome | biome: human gut; feature: human-associated habitat; material: faeces | place: Denmark | collected 2008/2010 ...
CCGCTCCCCAGGATATTTGGCACCTGGAAAGGCAGGAAAGTCGGCTCTGTCTCCGTTCCGTCAAAGTTTGGTATGAACTGATCCTTGAAGAACGGAAGATCCTTCATGCACACATCCTCTGTGTACTTAGATATACGCGCCTCAGTGTATCGCATGGCAGCCGCACCGGAACCGTCCACCGCGCCAAAGTTGCCGTGTGGGTCAACAAGTGGTATCGGCAGTTTCCAGTTCTGTGCCATATTTACAAGTCCTTCATATATGGAACTATCTCCGTGTGGATGATATTTACCCATTGTATCTCCGACTATTCTCGCACATTTTCTGTGTGGCTTGTCGGAGCCTGCAAGACCATCCAGTGAGTAAAGTATCCTTCTCTGGACAGGCTTTAATCCATCCCTTACATCTGGGAGCGCTCTCTCTGTTATAACCGACATGGAATAATCCACATAGGACTGTCCCATCTCGCTCTCATAATCTACATTTAATATCTTTTCCGACATGATCTATCCCTTTCATAATACAAACTGTGAAAACGCGCTGCTAAGCATTCCCAAATATCACTTTTATATATCTAGCACCGCATCTGCACTGTGTGTCTCTATGTACTCTCTTCTAGGCGCAACCTCAGTTCCCATGAGCGTCTGTGTGAGCTGATTTGCCTCAACACGGCTGTTCACTGATACCTGCTTTAAAAGTCTTGTCTCAGGGTTCATGGTCGTCTCATAGAGCTGGTCTGCATCCATCTCACCGAGTCCCTTGTATCTCTGGATCGTGAACTTGTTCGTGTGTGTCTTTCTGTACTTTGCAAGCTCATCATCTGAGTACAGATATTTGATGTTCTTGCCCTCGCCAACTCTGTAGAGAGGCGGAATAGCTATGTATATATGTCCCTCGCTGATAAGGTCAGGGTAAAATCTATAGAAGAATGTAAGCAGAAGTGTCGCTATGTGGGCACCATCCACATCGGCATCAGTCATGATGATTATCTTGTCGTAATTCAGCTTGCTTATATCGAAATCATTGCCGTATCCCTGCATGAAGCCACAGCCAAATGCATTGATGAGTGCTTTGATCTCGGCATTCTCAAGCACCTTTGCAACAGGCTTCTTCTCCACGTTGAGTATCTTACCTCTAAGTGGAAGTATTGCCTGATACTTTCTGTTTCTCGCGGTCTTGGCTGAGCCTCCCGCCGAATCTCCCTCGACTATGAATATCTCGCATTTAGACGAATCTGAGGACTCCTGCTTTGCAAGCTTGCCATTTCCCTCAAATGAAAACTTGTTTATATTGATCTTGGACTTCTCAAGCGCCTTTCTCTTGGAGAGAGCCACCGCCCTGTCCACTATATCCTTCAGCACATCATAATTTCTGTCAAAATAAACTGTGAGCTGTTCCTTCACGATATCGTCGATGGCCTTTGACACGTCCGTGTTGGAAAGCTTTGTCTTAGTCTGTCCCTCGAACTGAGGATCCGGATGCTTCACGGATATGATAGCCTGCATGCCAGATCTTATATCTGCACCTGTCAGATTGGAATCCTTCTCTTTCAGAGTTCCAAGCTCATTTCTCGCATAATTATTGATAAGCTTGGCAAATGCTGACTTGAATCCTGTCACATGGGTTCCACCTTCAGGATTCGTGATATTGTTGGTAAATCCTATGATATTCTCCTCGCCGTCCTCCGTCATCAGAAATACGATATCTGCGGCGATTCCGTCCTTCTCCCCCGATATGGCGACAACCGGTGATGTATGTGTGAGTCCCTGGGATATATCCTCAACAAATGCTGCAAGTCCCCCTGGCTGATGGAACACTATAGGCTCCTCGCCATCCCTCTTGTTCTGGAATGTGATCGTAAGATTCGGATTCAGATATGCTGTCTCTTTAATCCTCTGCTTGATGGCGTCCGCCTTGAACTTTACTGTCTCAAATATTGTATCATCAGGATAGAGTGTTACCGTCGTACCTGTTCTCTTTTCCTTGAGTTTTGTCTTTGGAAGCATACCGTCAACAAGTTCAGTTGTCGGTATTCCCTTCTCGTATGTATCGTGATAAAGGTAGCCATCCCTGGCAACATCTACTATAAGCTTGTTAGACAGTGCATTTACAACTGCAGAACCTACTCCGTGAAGTCCGCCGCTTATCTTGTAGGTGGTGCTGTTAAACTTGCCACCTGCATGCAACACTGTGTATACAACACGCTCCGCAGGAATTCCCTCCTGCTCATGTATATCGACAGGAACGCCTCGTCCATCGTCAGACACGGTTGCCGAGCCATCCTCGTTGATGCTCACCCATATATTGTTGCAATACCCCGCCAGATGCTCATCCACCGAGTTGTCTATAAGCTCCTGTATGAGGTGGTTCAGTCCGCTTCGCCCTGTGTTGCCGATGTACATTCCCGGTCTCAGTCTTACCGGCTCAAGTCCCTTTAACACCTCAATGTTTTTTGCACTATATGACATAATCTTCTCCCATTTTATAAATATATTTGCAGATGCCAGAATCCAACAGAAAAAGGAAACCCTTAGAATTATAGCCTAAAAGTTTCCTCCTTGCAAAGTATTTATTGTTCTGACGTGTTATCTGCGCTATTCTCCGGTATCATTTCCGGTTCGCCATCATCCTGCTGTATGATATCAAGGTCGAAGTAGAATACCACTCCATTCTCCACATTGTAAACACCATAGTTCTTGTTGTGAGCCGCCATGGACGCCGCAACTATAGAAAGTCCAATACCGCTTCCACCATACTCTCTCGTCCTCGCCTTGTCCACCTTGTAGAACTTAATGAATACCTTATCAAGCTCATCGTCAGGAATGTTCGGTCCCTCATCATATACAAATACTCTCAAGTTGCCTGTGACGAGTCCATCCTCAGTCCTTCTCGGCTGATCATAGTCCTTATTCGCCGTCCACACTCTGACCTTGCCTCCATCGTTGCAGTAATGAAGTGCATTTGTAAAATAATTGGTGAATACCTGCTCTATCATGAACTCATCTGCATATACGTTGCACACATCATTCAGCTCATCCGCCAGCTCAACTTCCGCATGGTTCTGCTCCACCAGAATGGATGATGAATCCACTACATTCTTTATGAGTGCATCTATGTCAAATACCACAGGATGAACCCTGTCCACTCCAAATTCAAGCTCATTCAGATCAAGTAACTGTCTGACAAGCTTATTCATCTTGCCAGCTTCGTCCAGAATGACATCACAGTAAAACTCCTTGCTCTCATCATCCTCTATAACATTGTCCTTAAGGCCCTCGGCGTATCCCTGTATGAGAGCTATAGGAGTCTTGAGTTCATGGGACACATGGGACAGGAACTCCTTCCTCATCTCATCTATCTGTACCTTCTCATCAATATCCGTCTGCAGCTTAGCATTTGCCTGTTGAAGCTCTGTCAGCGTGTTTCTCAGCTGATATGACATCTCGTTCATACTGTCCGCCAGCTCACCAATCTCATCGTTGGATGCGTGATCCACCTTCACATCGAGATCAAGCTGTGCCATACGATTGGCAACCGACGCAAGATTCTTTATCGGCTTTGCAACCGCATTGCTTATAAAATAAACCATCACAAATCCAAGCAGTGCCACCACTGAGAACACCAATAAAAAGAACTTCAAAGATGTAACTATCGTTGAGTCCACACTGGAAATAGGTTTTCTGATGATGACAACAAAACCATTGTCAAGGAATCCGACAACGTCATAATAGCTGTTGCCTGTATTCCTGTCATTTGTGATCTGTATATCATATTTATCTGTCTTCTCAATCTGCTTTCTCTTTATCTTCGGATTGTCCGGATTCTTTCCACCGCTGTAATTGAAGTAGTCTGCTATAAATGACAGATTGTTATATACCGCAGCCTCCTCGTTAACCGTCGTGTACACATGCATATTCACACTGTCAAAGATAAATATCATCGCACCTGACTGATTGATCACATCATTCGCCAGCTCTTTACTGTCTATATCCTCATCCCGTCCGAACAGTTCATTGCAGGAATTGTATGTATCCAGCAGCATCTGTTCCATGCTGTGATAGAAATACTTCTTGATAAAGATCATGGTTATAGCACACGACATAACCACCATGATAAGTATGGTCGCAACCAGAGACAACGTTATCTTGGTCCTGATCGATGTCCTTTTTGATTTCTTCATCACTCTACCTCGAATTTATAGCCCATTCCCCATATAGTCTTGATATATTCGCCCTTATCTCCCATCTTGCTTCTGAGCTTCTTGACATGCGTGTCTATGGTTCTGGCATCGCCAAAGTAATCATAGTTCCATACATTGTTGAGTATCTTCTCTCTCGACAATGCCACGCCCTTGTTCGTGATAAAATACTGAAGCAGCTCGAACTCCTTGAAGCTGAGCTCAACCGGCTTGCCATCTATCGTCACCACATGAGCCGACAGATTCATCTCAATACCTCCGGCTACAAGCTTCTCATCTGAAGCGGCATCCGTTGTTCTTCTGAGTATCGCTGCAACTCTGGCAACAAGTATCTTGGGACTGAACGGCTTCGTTATGTACTCATCTACTCCCAGATCAAAGCCCTGGAGCTCATCGCGTTCATCTGCCTTCGCGGTAAGCATGATAACCGGAACCTGTGAGAACTTTCTTATCTCCTTAAGAGTCTCCCATCCGTCCATCTTAGGCATCATGACATCAAGTATTACAAGAGATATATTCTTGTCATTCATGAATATATCCAGGGCCTGTTCACCATCTCCGGCCTCAAGAACCATATACCCCTCTCTTGTGAGGAAGTCCTTGACAAGCTTCCTCATTCTGCTCTCATCATCAACCATAAGAACCTTTATTGAATCCATATCGTACCTCCACATATAGAATAATATCCAATTTATCTCAATATAACATTGATATTTGTAAAAAATGTGAACTGAGCATATTTTTTACAGTATACCACAGCAAAAAAGCAGTGAACACACTCATGTATCCACTGCTTTTCAAAATATTCTTCTATATCTTAAATACTACTGCGCTGCCTCTGTTGTCTCAACCTCATCTGTCATGGCCTCGCTTGGATCTATAGCCTCTGTGTTGGCCTCTGTTGTGCTTCCTGCCTCACTGGTTGCAGTTGTTGCTATCTCGCCGTTCAACGTTACATTCTCCTTCTGGGCAAGTGCATATACCGCGTCATTGTATGCTGTATACTTGCTCTGGGCGTCTGAGAGAAGCTTCTGTGCCTCTGTCTGGATGTCCTTGTTCTTATCCTTAACAGCAGCCTCAACCTTCTGCATAGCCTCATACTGTGCATTCATGGCATCATAATACTGATCCTTGAGCGCCTTCACCTCGTCGGTCTTGACTTCTATAGCCTGTATGTCGTCAAGAAATGTCTTATAATTTGGAAGCAGATTGTCTGTCAAATCCTTGAGCAGAGCATCTGTATCAACAGCAGTTCCCTCAGCAAAATATGAGTTGAACTTCTTCATGATCTCCGCTTCCTCTGTATCCATCTTAGGGATATCTGTTCCAACAAACTTGATGAACTCATCCTTCACCTCTGATGCAGCCTCTGTGGTTGCCGTCGTCTCGTCTGCCTTCTTGTTTCCACATCCTGTAAATGAGAATGCAAGAACCATAGCCATCATAGTCATAAGTAATCTGCGTTTCATAATCTTTTGTCTCCTTGTTCTTCCTTGTATTTGTGTATGCCCTGCAGTCGCGTCTCCACAAGGTTATGGCAGAATTCGAATAACCTCGAATTCTGCCATCTCTTAGTATACCACCTTAAGACCACAGGTGGCAACCTGCTATTTTCTTCGTTTCTTTTTCTCCTTAGGAGGATTCTCGATCATATACTTCTCGTACATGTCTGGCCTGTGCTCCTTCGTCCTGGTGATAGACTGTTCAAGTCGCCACTCATTTATGAGCTTATGGTTGCCCGAAAGCAGTACATCCGGGACCTTCTTCCCCATGAATTCAGGAGGTCTGGTATACTGCGGATACTCAAGCAGATTGTTATAAAAAGTCTCTATCTCAGCACTGTCCTCGTTATTCAGAACCCCTGGAACAAGACGAGACACAGCATCCACGATAGCCATGGCTGGAAGTTCTCCGCCAGTCAGCACAAAATCGCCTATGGACATATAGTCATCGACTATCATCTCAAGGACCCTCTCATCTATTCCCTCGTAATGGCCACACAGAAGAACTATGTCCTCCTTCTCCGAGAGCTCCTGTGCAATACCCTGATTGAAGGTTCTTCCCTGCGGAGTCATATATATGACCCATGGTTTTCTGCCAAGCTTCTCCACCAGTGCCGTGTATGCATCATACACAGGCTGCGCCTGCATGACCATGCCTGCGCCTCCCCCATATGGGTAATCATCCACATGATTGTGTTTATCCTGGGTGTAATGTCTTATATTTATAGCTTCTATATGAAGTTTTCCCGACTCTATGGCCCTTCCCGTGATACTCGTTGAAAGTCCATTCATAACCATCTCGGGGAAAAGTGTCAAAATATAAAAATTCATAGTCCGCTCCTAGTATATGTTCATCATCTCACCAAACGTCTGTATGCGATCAATCCTCGTCATCTGAATCATCTGCTTCTACCATCTCAAATGTTCTGACCTTGACCTTCTTATTCTCTGTGTCAACATCGAACACGAAATCCGGTACTACAGGTATTAGGATCTCGCTGCCATCATCCTTCTTAACGACAAATACATCATTTGCCGGAGTCTCCAGCACGTCGTCAAGGATTCCTATGTGCTCGTCATTCTGATCATATACATCAGCGTCAAGGACATCACAGATGAAGAACTCTCCATCCATGAGAGGAACTGCATCCTCCCTGTCAACAAGTATGTCATAGTTCTTAAAACGCTCTATATCATTTATGTTATCGTATTCTTTGAACTTAAGAATAACCATATTTTTCAAAAATTTGCAAGATGTACAATTAACCTCCAAAGTCTCTCTGCCATTTGACAGATAGCACTTCTTCAAGGTCTTGAAACGATCATTGTCATCCGTTGTCGGATATACCTTAACCTCGCCCTTTATACCATGGCTTGAGGTTATCACTCCTACTCTGAGTCTGTCTTCTGTGTTGTGTTCCATTCTATCTCCTATATATAACTCATATATAATATAAGGGGGAGTATAAACTCCCCCTCTTAACTCGGTAATAAAATCCTCTGTCATATGAAGATTAAGAAATACCACTTATCCTGCTTATGCAGTTCTACTTAATATCAACGACAACCTTCTTATCACCCTTTGAAGCAGCTGCCTTGACAACTGTACGGATGGATTTGGCTATTCTGCCCTGCTTGCCGATTACCTTACCCATGTCTTCTGGTGCGACTGTAAGGTCTATCTTTATTATGCCGTCTTCTTCAGTCTCGGTTACAGCTATCTGCTCAGGATGATCTACTAGGGACTTTGCAATGATTTCTACTAAATCTTTCATCTCTATACCTCCCAAATGGAACACCAGCCACGCAAAATCGACTTCGTCGATGGCTGGCGCTGCATATCAGCTTTTCATAGAAAAGCTGATACATCCGTAAAATTACTTCTCGATACCTGCCTGCTTTAATAACTTTGCAACTGACTCAGTTGGCTGTGCTCCTGTAGCTAACCACTTCTTTGCAGCCTCCTCGTCAATCTTTACTACAGATGGCTCCTGGTTAGGATCATATGTTCCGATCTCCTCGATGAATCTACCATCTCTTGGTGATCTTGAATCTGCTACGATTACTCTGTAGAAAGGATGCTTCTTATAACCCATTCTTCTTAATCTAATCTTTACTGCCATTGTTCTTGTTCCTCCTAAATATTAATTATCTTAAGCCAAAAGGCATTTTAAAACCACCGCGTCTTCTCTTTCCGCCCATCATGCCTGACATCTGCTTCATCATCTTCTTAGACTGTTCAAACTGTTTAAGGAAGCGATTCACATCTGCTATCTGGACACCTGCTCCATCTGCGATACGCTTCTTTCTTGACGGCGATATCGGATCCTGGAGTGAACGCTCTCTAGGTGTCATGGACAGAACGATTGCTTTTGGTGTTTTAGCAGCGTTCTCATCTATCTCAACATTCTTCATCTGACTTGCCATGCCAGGCATCATGGAAAGGATCTCCTGCATGCCGCCCATCTGCTCAAGCTGAGCCATCTGATCAAGAAAATCGTTGAAATCAAAACTTGCTTTGCGGAACTTCTGTTCCATCTCTTTGGCCTTCTCCTCGTCAATGGCCGACTGGGCTTTCTCAATAAGTGACTCTACATCACCCATTCCGAGGATTCGGCTCGCCATACGATCCGGGTAAAATGGCTCCAGATCGGTAAGCTTCTCTCCCATACCTGAGTACAGGATCGGCTTCCCCGTTACTGCCTTGATCGACAGTGCGGCACCGCCTCTGGTATCACCATCCAGCTTTGTGAGGATGACACCATCTATACCTATCTTATCATTGAACGTTGTCGCTACATTTACCGCATCCTGACCTGTCATGGAATCCACAGTCAGTATGGTGTAGGCAATGTCCAGATTCTCCTTTATCTCTGCAAGCTCGTTCATCATGTCCTCATCAACATGAAGACGTCCTGCGGTGTCAAGGAACACCAGATTGATATTGTTCTTGGCTGCATGCTGTACAGCCGCCTTCGCAATATCCAGTGGCTTGTTGTTGTCTCCCATGGCAAACACAGGAACTCCAACCTTCTCACCATTCACCTGCAGCTGCTTTATAGCCGCCGGTCTGTATACATCACATGCCACAAGAAGTGGCTTCTTGCCTTTGTTCTTGAACTGATACGCAAGCTTTGCCGCCGTGGTGGTCTTACCTGCTCCCTGAAGTCCACACATCATGATGATCGTGATCTCATTGGATGGTCTGAGCTTGATCTCTGTCATCTCAGAGCCCATGAGCTTATCCATCTCTTCCTTAACGATCTTGATGACCATGTGTCCAGGATTCAGACCCTTGAGAACTTCCTCTCCTACAGCTCTGTCACTCACCGACTTGACAAATGACTTTACGACCTTGAAGTTGACATCCGCCTCGAGAAGTGCTCTCTTGACTTCCTTCATAGCCTCCTTGACATCATCTTCTGTAAGTACGCCCTTGCTTCTCAGCTTCTTAAATACGTTCTGCAGTTTATCTGATAAACTGTCAAATGCCATAGACATTCTCCCTTCTGATATTATCTATCATCAGAAATCTTCGAGTATCTTATCTGAATAATTCACTATATCTTCAATTCTGCCCGCAAGCCGTTCATCCGAGTTCATCGCCTTGAGCTCATCCGCACATTCCTTGATCTTCTGAACCTGTTCCTGTGCCTTCATGAACTTATGTACCAGCATAAGCTTCTCCTCATACTCCTCGAGAATCTTGTCACAGCGCCTTACCATATCATATACGCCCTGTCTGCTTATGTTGTTGAGTCTCGCTATCTCTGAGTAAGACATGTCATTGTTCACAACATCCTCGTACACGCTCTTCTGATGCTCTGTGAGCAGCTCACCATAAAAATCATATAACATAGACTGTCTGACTATCTTCTCCATAACAAACTCTCCGTAACGCACTTGCATGTAAAGTGTTTTTGCTTTACCATGGGCTATTCTAATACAGGCGGGGCGGGTTGTCAAGTGTTTTTTCTTGACAAAGTGAATTATATTTATATTTGCAGCAAATCCTCCGTCTTACAACACAAAACCCTGTATGTTTGTTATATCGCTACAGCGATAGTTTTACAAACTGTATTCAATATATCTTCCTGACGTCATCCACCCGGTAAAGTCTCTTAAAATTCTCAAGATCCTTCTCCGACTGTATCACCATCACACCCACAAAGCTCCCGTCCTCTCTGCTCCTGAATCCGGCTACCTGTTCTCCGGTGCAGATAGAACATCTGATGACAGCCTCATGCTTTGCCTCATCATAGGGGAACAACTCTGCGTTCCCCTTGTGTTTTAACTTTAATTTAGAAATAAAACTTTTTCCAGTCACTATATTCCACCTCTATACATGCCATGTAAACAACCGACAAGATACATTCTGAACCATCATCTTATCATTATGCTGACATTACGCCTCGATCTGTCCCAGTATATAAGGATCCTTGATCTTATTATCCTCTGCAAAGAACAGTATCTTCGTGAGCACCTCCGATGTCTTTGGATCATCATCCACAAATGGCAGGAATATTCTGCCACGCCTCTGTGAGTGTACAGGAAGTATATTTATCATAGGTCCTGCCTCCTGATGTACCACTCCACTTCCAAGATGGACTGTATAATTGGCGCGCTTGCCCTCTATCACTGCATGGTTCTTTGTAAATGTAACATTTGTCAGCCTGAAAAGCGGCATGGTGAATTCTGCTATCGCCTTTCTCATCTCAACAGTCGAATGTGAGGTCTCAGGATCCACACCTCCGGCATGTGCTACGGAAACCGCCATGTCCACATCCCTCATGACCTCGGAGAAAATGATATCCGGGATATCCTTGATCTTGAGATCCTTTCCTGTCTTTCTATCCGAAAATACCACCCATTCAAGCGTCGGTGATTCTATATCTGCAGGTGAGAACCAGTCTGCAAGAGCGTAGATCTGCGCTACTATATTCTCCTTGTAGTACACCTTCTGAAGACCGTCCTCTATATCAGCTACCCAGTGTCTTGACTTCAGGCAGCCGAGTGTCTTCTTCGGCTGTATCTGATTGCCCGCGTATCTGAGAGAATGCTCCATGTTCATTTCCTCTTCGGTCTTCACGTAGAGTTCTCTGAACACCTGCTTGAACGGCTGAACGATCTTGTTGTCAAATACATACTTCTGTATATCATGCCATTCGCCAGTCTTGTACATGTGAAATGGATGTGCAACTGTGAGCTTTGTGTCATCTGACAGCTTTATATTTTCACCAAACACATTCAATCCATCCTCAGTCGCAAATCCCAGCACAACATTCTTGCTATCATCAAGTTCATTTATCCCTGACATAATACTGTCAGCCGCATTATCAAGCTCTGCCTTCACGCCATCCGGCTCCGCCACCTTGAACACCAGCGCAGCTACCATGTCATGTATAACAGGATTCTCCAGCATGCCCCTGATCTCAGCCCAGGTGTATTCCTCCTGACTCTCCATCGCATCCTCAAGCATCGCCTTTGTACGCCTTGACTGCTCCGCCATCTGCTTCTTGGCATCCATCAGAGCCAATACATACTCATCCTTCTTGATCTTTGCCGGAACGGACTTTAACTGTTTGCCGTTCTTCTCACAGATGACAGCGCATTTACCGCCGTCCTCCATCTCAAGCCATACGGTCTCTTCTCCGACCTCATGCGGCTGAAAATATTCCCTCATGCCCTGAACTACAAGGCTTTCCATACGTAGGGTAAGTCTCGTCACGTCCTGATATCCGGCATTGATTGCCATATTGCGCATAGCTGTAGAAACTGCTGCCGCCTCGCTGGCTCTCCTCTGTGCTCCGAACTGCCTGCTCTCCTTCTTGAACTTCTGAAGGAACATGTATCTGTCCTTTATCTGCTCTTCATTCTCTATCGGCAGGATTCCCACCGCCATGAGCAGATCCTTGTTTCTCTTTGCCTCGATCTCGGCTATCAGCTCGGACTCATTGTATTTGCCAAGCGCCGCATCCGCGTATTTTCTCGCTCTGGTGTGCTTTGCACCATCTGAAATGTATTTCGCCGCCTTGTATATAAGCTGGAATCGCTTGTCACCCAATCTGTCATAGACTTCGGTAAACCACGTCCTGTCAAATGCCCCGTCGTTCAGCTCATCCACCTCAAGCGGTGTAAATCTCGCTATCATAGCCTTTCTCTTGTCATCAAATGACTCGTTCATGTGCGCCATGAAGTAGTAGCATCCCGCAGTAAATCCATCCCATCCAAGATACTCTCCAACTATATCTATCCACTCCGGAGAATACATAGCTGCCTCTATAAGCCTGGCATCACTTATATCCGTACCTGTAAGATAGGCCTTCAGAGTCTCCGCGCTGTCATTTGCATCAGGCACACACGACTGAAGAAGATGCGACATACTATTCTTCTTGCTAACCTTCTGACGGTTATAGTAATAACCGGTATTGAAATACGTTGATCTCTCCAGGGTCTCTTTGCCGAGGGCTGACAGTATCCTGACAAAATACTCCGCTCCGAATATTCTTGTAAGCCCGTATATATATGGAGAGAATTCTGTCTCTGTATCTCCCCTTGTGAGCTCTGCAGAAAGCACAAGCTCAGACATATCAGTGTACAGCTTCTTAGCTATATCCAGCCTTTTCTCGTCCGTCTCCGAGAACTCTCCTTCCGGACTGTGAAGAAGTATCTGCCGCACACTCCTCAGCCTTTCACGCTCCGTATATCCCCACTCATAGCCTCTGGTCTGCACCTTCCTATTGCGCTCCGTTATAAAACGCATCACGTCAGATACACATTTGAGGCTCCTATCCAGGGAATTCCCCTCAAATGCCATCTTGTACATATAATCCCTGGATATAATACCACGGCTGTATGCGGCAATATAGTTCAGGAGACCAGGAACCGGCATGACACTTCCTGTGTGTACCCAGTAATATGAATTTCTATCATTTACAACGTCTGAAGGTATATTAAAGTTATGGCACTTTGCAATGGCATAGTTGTATGGAAACAAATGCCTGAAATCCTCTTCATTCTGCCTTGCCTCGTCAGAATCCTCTTTTACGTCCAATATATCGCTGTCACCATCGATCGCAAGCCACCTTGTTATTATCATGATCTGCTCATTTGTGAGCACACTTCTGTGATATACCTTTGAATCATCACCAGATATACTGCTGCCACCTTTATTCCCGCCAAATGTATATATGAGCTCATCACTTCTTCCAAGCAGATAGTCTGCTGCCACAACGGCAAGTCTCATCTTGTCACTATCCATCACATATCTTCTATACAGGAATCCAATTACAGCTCTGACAATGGCAAGATATCCGAATGCCGGACATTCTTCTATATATATATTTCCAAACATATCCAACATAAAGCTCTCGCAGTACTTCTTGAAATCCTGTTTGTCACTGTTGTAGCCATTCAGATACACATAGAGCTGCATGCACATATACGGAGTCTGAATATTTTTCTCGTAGAAATCTACCCACAATTCCTCACATGCCACCTTGTCACGGTTCACATATATTTTCCCACCTGCCTCACCAAGCAGGCCGATCTCTCCGTCAGCCATCTCATACTCATCATTTTTGTGTTCATCCACAAATGCATCAAATTTTCTTAATATATTTATTACTTCTGAATCAGCTGCTGTATCTTTCTTTTTAGGCAGGAGCTTTGATTTGAGTTTTGCAAATGCACCCTCGCTCTTGGCAGTCCTGCACAGATCACCATTTGCAATTCCGCTTTCAGGGAAATACTTTTTGTAAAGCTCAAAGCACTCAGCCAGATAACTCTTGTCAAATGCCGGCTCATAGTCCGCATTTACATCATAAAGTCCATATCCCTCATCTGCACCGGCTCTTTCCTTACCAACATTTTTAATCTCACGTATAAGAATCTGCTCCTTAGTTGTAACACTGGATCTTCCATTCGCAGACTCTCTCTGCATAGCGTCTATATGACCAACACAATCTGCAAAAAGTTTCTGCCTGTTCTCATCATTTTTGAGCTGGAGCAGCAGGTCAAGTCCCGCTGTTCTCTTCTCCTCCTTGGCATCTGTGAGAAGTCTTCCGATGAGATCATCCATGTCATCACCGTCAAGTTTATAAAGTATAGACAGTACAGTCTCCCTTATGTCTGACTTCTTGTACTTGAGCATATTCTCAAGCTGTACATAATTCTCCGGCGAAAGTTTCATATCCTTAACGATCATCGTCGCCTTGTTTCTGGTATATGTCTCCTTGTCGGCAACCGCATCCACCAGTATGGCACGCTGTCTGTCATTTGCCGGCTGCCTTACAAGCAGAAGCAGAAGCGCATCTCTGCTGTACCTTGCGGAATCTATCTCAGGAACCATCTCCGCTATGTAAGTGATCTTGTCCTCATCCCTGAGAGCACTTGCACAGACCGCAAGTCTCATGATGATTGCGGATCTGTCCAGATATTCGGCATTCCATGGAAATACACACGGATCAAACTCAAGCCTCTTCTTTGGCATGCGCTCAAGTATGCCCATGAGGATATCGTACATCTCCTGACATTCTTTCCTGCTGTCAAAATATTTGTCCACCTCGGCAAATGTCATTTTCTTAAGTTCATTGTTGTACGATCTGCCGTCTTTATATATGAGACTATTCATATAAGGCTGGTAATCCGACATAAAGCTTGGCATGATGACCGCCATGGTGTCCATCTCGTCTGGGAATCTCTTGATAAATTCCTTTGCAACGCTATGTGTGTACACCTTTCCCAGACTCATTGCCCTGATATATGTGCCAAATACCAGTCTTTGGTGTCTGCTGCCATCAAGCGCCAGCTTGTTCATCACATGGCATGCCTCGTCCACATCAAAGAAACCATAGCTCCACAGCGCAAGATAGATCTGCATGGCATCCTCGCCGGATAAAGCTTCACACCTTGCATTTTCATCATTCAGATATGTATCTATAAGAAGCAGCTGTTTCTTCTGTATACGGTCAAGTTTGCTCTCCTCGTCAGCCACAAGTCCTGTCCAGGTGGCTACAGCCCTCATGACAGATGAGAATCTCAGAAGATCATTCTCCTTTATCACATGGAACAGGGTCATAAATGCACCTGCCGTTCCATAATCCATGTTCTCACAGATCGCCTGCCTGAGTCCCTCCTGAAGCTTTGCCGCAACGAGCAGCTTGCCTACAGCCTCATGGAGTCTTGTGTTGGAACTCATATATATTCCCCTGAGGATATTGGTCGTGAGCCTTGCCTGCGCACTCTCACCGAACATGATGTCCATGAGCACTTCCTCAAGCTCTGCATTCCCCCTGTCAAGCTCCGCCTGTATCCAATATTCAGATACTATTCTATATCCGTTGCTGCTGCCATCCCTGTAATAGCACAGTATGTCCTGCGGCAATTTCTCCCTGTAGAGAGATACTATGTCGCATCCGTATATCCCCATGGAGTGATATTCATTCATGATCCTGAAATATCTGTCAAGAAATGCCCCATATCTCTTCGTACGCATGGTTCTTCTGTAATAATACTGGCTTGTCTGCCACTTGATTATGCTGTCTATAGAAGTGTAGAAATCCTCCAGCAGATGATCCGGCACCCACCCCGGCAAATGTTTCAGCTCCTTCCTGAAGAATTCCGAAGGAACATTCTTTTCATTCTCAAGAAATGTCTCAAGTCTCTTGCCGATCATTGACTCTTTTACATCTCCATAGTAATTATCCATCTCCTTAAGAAGCTTCTGCGCATCCGCACTATAGCTCTTTCTGAGCTTCGTGGAATTCTCGTCAAATGCCTCTCTCACTTCATCTGCGATCTTCTTCTGCTCCTCAAGCTCAAACCTTGTCTTCTTGTCCACCGCCATTGTAACCCCTTTCTTTATGTTCTACCACATTCTGCCCGCCAGCATTGTGAGGCGGATAAATGTGATCTCATCCCCTTCGTTAAACTTCTCTTCCCTGTCCAGCTCCGTTAATTCATCCATACCGCGGAACACTCTGAACAGCCCATCCTCAAATCCTTGAATGGCTGTCTTCACTGCTTCATCCACATCCGGTTTCTTCTCCCCATAGACGATCCCGAACGCTATCTTTCCTATTCTTCCCATATCATCGATCTGTTCATCTGTCAGCACTGCATCGCCGCGATCCATGCGGGATATGTACTGTGCCACGCAGATCTTTACTGTCTCTGTTATGAGTTCCCGCAGCGTGCTCGGTGCTGTGTCATATTCAAATGGGACCTTGTGCACTGTGTTCTTCCGCTTGCCGAGCTGTTTTATGTTCATGTATAAAGTCATGTGATTCCCCCGAAATCTTGTTATATGTATATTCACATTGTGCAGAAATTGCACATACTGAAATAAATGTTCAACTTGTGCAAAATTGCACATATTGAATAATAGCGTCTGTTAAGCCACATTAGCATTTGCATTTATCTGATCTATTACTTTCTTTATGCCCATCCATACAGACGCGTTAAATATATCCGTTATACTTCCCCTGTCTGTAAATGGCGACTCCATCAGCACTGACATATCCTTTATCATTCCATTGTGCACCACATACTCAACTATCTGATTGACAAAGTATATCTGCCTGCTGTCATAATTTGTTTCATTCAGATATTCACTAAACGCCTCCTTTGCAGCGTTCATATCAAGCCCTACTATCTCACGGACAAATTCACCAAGAGGCTTGTCACCGATCTCACCCTCATAATCCTTTCTCGTTCCAATCTCATTCCAAAGGATATCCTCAAGTGCCTTCACATCCCCAGTAGTAAGTGGCTTATTTGTCTTGAGTTTTGCAATTACAATATTATCCTGATGCTGTTTTATATAGAATTCAGCCTTTGCTTTATAATTCTTCAGATCATCGTTCTCAAGTTCTGATTCATGCCAGTCAGTAGATAGGATATCATCATCAAAGTTAGTGTCGTATGTTTGTACTGTGCTTTTTATAAAGCTCATGATATCCCTAAGTCCTGTCCTTATCTCTTCGAACTCTATAATTCCAGCACCATCTACATAGCTATCCGACAATACTTTATCTATGATTTCTTTTCTGCAATCAATCTCATCAATATGTTTTCCTATAAGTCTTGAAAGTGCATTAGCCCTTTTTATAAGATCTCTCTTTGCTCTCTCGTCATTCTTTCCCGCCACATGTGCAAGCTCCAAGCCATATATAAGCGCATCAAATCTCAAAGCACTCGGCTCATCACCATCTGCCATGATATAAGGCGATACCTCTTCCTTTACGATATTGACATCAGGGAACGTTATTTTCTGGTAGTTAACTTCATCCGAGTATTTGTCCAGATATCTCAGATGCTGCTTTACTATAAAATTATCCCTGTTATCCCTCGACAATCTCTGCACTTCACTGCTCATGTCAGATATCAGTTTTTCCAAGAAGAAATTCACCCTGCCGTCCCTATCAGTAAGTGACTGCAGCTTATACGCTATCTCAAATCTTCTCTGGAATATCGCACCCTGTATAGGCATCACATTTACAGCCTCTTTGCCCTTTTTCTTTACCCTGAAGAACTCAAAGTTACTACAGAAATCAAATATATAGAACAACTCTTTATCTTTACCGTCCAGCAGTCCTTCGCAAAGTCTGGTTCCCCTTCCTATCATCTGCCAGAATTTTGCCTTACTCATTACCTTCTTGAAAAATACCAGATTGAGTATCTCTGGAACATCTATTCCTGTATCAAGCATATCAACTGATATGGCTATCTGTGGCAATTTGTTAGGATCAGAAAAGTCATCTATTGCTTTCTGCGCAAATTTTGTCTGATTATCTATAACTTCCGCGTACCCAACAAGATGCGGATATTCCTCATTGAATACTTCAAATATCTTCTCTGCGTGAGTATGATTCTTTGCAAATATTATTGTTTTTCCTATCTTCTGCCCGTAATCTATCTTGATTCCATTATCCATAAATACACGTAAGACTTTTCTTATTGTATCCTTGTTGAATAACCAGGAATTAAGCGCAGCGGACTCTATCTTATCCGGTACATCCCCAGACTCTGTCACAAATGTTTTCTCATACTCTTCCTTATCTGCGTCCGAAAGTTCTTCATATACAATTCCCTCATCAAGGAACTTTACCTTGCTCTCAATTGTCATATAATCAACAAGATATTCATCCTCAACAGCCTGTGCAAGATCATAGCCATATGTAGGAACTCCATTTGCAAGTTCAAATATATCATAAGTATTCTTGTCCACTTCATCCTTCGGTGTCGCCGTAAGTCCCACAAGCGGTGCATCAAAATAAGTGAATATATCTTTATACTTGTTATATATTGACCTATGCGCCTCATCACATATGATAAGATCAAAATGTCCACAGGTAAATATTCTTCCATCCTTGTCACTCGCACTGTCAACGCATCCGATCATGGTCTGGTATGTGGAAAATACACACCTTGCATTATAATTATTCTTCTCCTCCACCAGATTCGTGCAGGACAAATCAGGTAGCATATTCACAAAACTACGCTTAGCCTGCGTGACAAGTGAATTTCTATCTGCCAGAAATAGAATATTCTTCACCCATCCGGCATTTATCAGTATCTTACAAAGTGCTATCACCGTTCGTGTCTTACCAGAACCTGTAGCCATGACAAGTAATGCTTTTCTTCTGTTCTTCTGATCAAATGCATCGCACACGGCTTTTATTGCCGCTTCCTGGTAATAACGTCCGGCAATTGCCTTATCCACTGTTACATTTCTGAGACTTGTCCTCATGGACCTCAGATTAAACCACTTCTCCAGATCCCTCTTGGAGTAAATGCACGAACACTTTCTCTCTGGATATTGTCCATCAATAATATGTGTCTCAAACCCATTTGTAAGGAAGATAACAGGTCTTCTGCCATACTTTCTCTCAATGCTGTCAGCATACTCCTTCGCCTGATATCTGCCTGCCTCAACTCCGACACATGTCTTCTTCGCCTCTATAATAGCAAGTGGTCTCTGTGTATCATCATAAAGCACATAGTCCACCCGTCCATTTCCTGACCTGCTAGGAACACCATCAACATCAACTTCATCGATCCAGTCTGATCCCTGTACCCATCCTGCGTCCTCAAGCATAGCATCTATATAGAGTTTCCTTGTCTCGAACTCAGATATATCAAGCGGATGCTGCTTATAACGCTTCCTCTGTACCTGACTGCGTGCAGATAACTTCTCCTTGAGATCTGCATTTTCCTCAGCCAATGTCTTTAGATCTATCTTCTGTCTTTCAATCTCTTCCTGATTCTGACGAATCAACTCTTCCTGTTCTTTGAGCTGGCTCTTTGCATTCTCAGCATTCTCCCTAGATTTCTTGGCATTTTCACGTCTGTTCAATATGGCATTTCTATCAAATTCTCTCTGCTCATATCCCCGTACATAACAACATGAAATAAAGTCCATAAATATATGCAGATTTTCCAGGCAAAGCATAGCCTCGTCAAATCCCTGGCGCCTGTTATTGTGAGCCACACTGTTGCCTTTTCTTCGTATATAATCCAATCGTCTCCACAGGTCATTTCCCACATAATCTCTGAAGTCCTCTGAATTCAATAAACTGTGAAGATTATCCTGATACGGCGTTTCAAGTGAAGTCTCAACTGAATAAATCCATTTTATTGCAAACTCCATAGCCCTGCGGCAATTGAGTATACACATATCAGGATCTATAAGAATTATTCTCTCAGCCGATATTGCAACCCCAGCAAATGCGGCAAATCTTGGTTCATCCCTTAAGAAGTCGAAATTATTCATGTCTTTCTACCTCCTCCCCTTTGTCTTGTCGGTATATTATAAACACATTATATAGGTAAGTAATCAATTGTTCCAGTAGTTTGATGAGCGAGAGCAATTTTGATTTGTCGACTTGACAAACAAATTTAACATACTCATTAACCATATCAGTTGGTGGACAAATTATCGGGAAATCTTCAATATGTTCCTTATTCAATTGTCTCTTATCAATTCCACCTACACAAACACCTCTAATCAAATCAACGTACTCTGGTGAAACAAGTATCCTTAACACAAACATATTGCTTACCCCAGGCTTTAATCTAATGAAATATACATGTCCATTCACATTAGCCATATCATCTTCACCCAAATATAGTGCCGCTCTCCCAAGAGAACTATTCTCTGTATTTATTCGTCCAGTCTTTGTCATAAGGATATCACCATGCTTTAAGCTACTTCTCTTCATATTTGCATGAGTTTTTGCATCAATATAAGCAATATCTTCCATTTCCAAGCGATTCTTCCAAACATTCTGACTTCTGAAAAATGCAATACCTTCTTTGACATAATTCTCAGATCCACCTTTAGGTGTATTACCACTATTTATCTGAACCGATAAATCCTTCAATTTCTTAACGGGCCATTTTTTAGGATTAGCAACAGCATCCCCAAACATCTCTACAAATCTGGCTTTGATAAGTCCATCTAAAAAAGCCATTTGAGTATTTCTCATATCTAAACATTTTTTTGAAGACTTTAAAATTTTAACTATTTTTTTCTGTTTCTCAATTGATGGTAACTCAATTACTGCATCACTAAGATTACATATCTTTATATATTTTATAACCCCTCCTATAGCTTGTTTCCTTAATTCCTCAATATATGTTTCTAAAAAATAATACAAATATGGCAAATATAATTTTTCGACATTGTTATTCTCTATTATATAGGTTCGCTGATAAGCATCAAATTTTCCGTTGTAATACTTAACATTTAAATCGCCATTTCCAGCAACTAATACACACTCACAATCATATGAATATGTTGATATTCTTAAAGGCTCTTTTGAACAAGTAAAAAACGGATATTGACCATCCATTGAAGCTGCATTGGCATCAAGCTTACCCGTTCGTATTTTCGTCAAATCACCTATCCTAACTTTCATCTTCCATTGATCTACAAATACGAATTTGCTAAAGTCGAGTTTGTTTTCCCCTTTCCTAATATTTTCAATCAATTACTGGTTATCATCAGCCAGCAATTTCTCAAGTTCATCCATTTCCTGACTTATCTGTCTCTCCAGATCTCTTATATTTGACATTATCTCAGATGTAGGCGGATACTCTACTGGTGTATACTCTACTTCCTTGTACTTATTGATGCTGAGGTCGTAAGCATTGTCCACTATCTCTTCCTTTGACACAAAGAATGACTTGTCCGTTCGCTTTCTGTCATTTTCTTTGTCAAGATGTGCAAATCTCTCTATTATGTCAGGTATATCGTTATCATTTACCGGTGTTCTCTTATCGTCAAGACTGTATCCGTCTGCTGTCATATCATAGAACCATACTTTGTCCGTTCCACCGTGATCTGTCTTTGTAAATATCAGTATCGCAGTTGACACTCCTGCATATGGCTTAAACACTCCTGATGGCATGGAGATGACTGCCTGAAGTTTCTGATTTTCCACTATTTCTTTACGGATTGCCTTATGTGCTGCAGACGAGCCAAATAGCACTCCATCCGGAACTATACATGCACATCTGCCGCCTACCTGCAATATCCTTATGAACAATGTAAGGAACAGCAATTCTGTCTTCTTTGTCTTGCACATCTTGAGAAGATCTGCTGAAACTGATTCAGCATCCAGACTTCCCTTGAACGGTGGATTTGCAAGAACAAGTGTATATTTATTCTTATCACTATTCTGATCTGATAAGCTGTCTCTATATTCAATACATGGATTATCTATACCATGTGTCATCATATTCATAGCACCTATACGAAGCATCGTTCTATCCATATCATATCCATAGAACATATGATTCATATAGTGATCTCTATTTGCTTTGTTATAAAAGATGTCTTCTTTCTTCTTTTCTCTGAGGTACTCCCCTGACGCAACAAGGAAACCGGATGTTCCACACGCAGGATCACATATCATCTCGTCTGCTGCCAGATCCATCATCTCAACCATCATACGGATGATGTGTCTCGGCGTCCTGAACTGACCGTTTCTTCCAGACTGTGCTATCTTTGAAAGCAAATATTCATATACATCGCCTCTCACGTCAACTGACTGGATTTCATTCATCAATTTATATATCTCATCCAGCGAATCAACAACCTTCGAAAGAAGAATCGGTGTCGGAAGCTTGAATATGGCATCATCCATATATTTTGAATATGCGCTGTTCTTGTCACTATGAAGATTTTTTATAAATGGGAAAACCCATTCCTGCATGACACTGTACATTTTCTCAGCAGGAAAATCCCTGAATACAGACCATTTGAGTTGCTTTCCGTCAATGTTTCTGTCTCCTATCTTCACCTCATCAGCAAATATACTGCTAAACGGAAGCCCTAGCATCTCGCATTCCTTTGCCTTTTTGTTGTCCACATCATCAAGATCATGGATAAACATAAGATATGTTATCTGCTCTATAACCTCAAGTGGATTGACAAGTCCACCCGCGGCAAATATGTCCCATAAACTGTCTATTTTATTCTTCAAATCCCCTGTTATCATTTGTATTCTCCTTTGCACATACAACAAACCAAAATTTGTATGGCTAAATTATACACCACGTAATATCAAAAGCAAACAAATAAAACTCCCCAGACTAGCCATTTATGAAGGGAAAATAACAGATATGGAACATCATATAAATGCAAATGAGCCATATGACAGTCCGGCATACATAGACGAACTCTCACGGATACCCGATGATTTCGACGACTTCAAATACAGTGCAGGCAGATTGCAGTTCTAATTGGTAATTTTGATTACCATTATAAAATAGTTTATACGATACAATTTTATCCAAAAGTCCTAATGCAATTGCTCCATTCTCTCCCTGAGCACTTCCTCCTCAGTGTATGTGTGCTTTCCAAGAAGTTTATCTCGTTTTCCGCCAAATGCCTTATTCAACTTACCCAGATTGAATCCAACAAGGAATGCGGCAATAACCGTACCGGCGCCCACGCTTCCAAGACTATGTATACAGATCAGGCATGTTACGACCGACACAGCCACCATAGAACAGTCAAATCCGATCTTTACCTTTGAAAATTCAATGTGTGTGCCCTCTGAGACAGCCTGCATAACACCCTCCCCGGCAAGTGGGATAAGATTCGCCGGCAGATAAAAGAATATTCCGCCTGCTATGAATATGGTACTCACAAGCATCAAAACAACCCTGACAACTATGTTATCTGTTGATGGCAGAAATGTGGCAAGATAATTGCAGAATGTCGTGAAGTATCCAAATACTACTCCAACCACTATCTGAAGGAGATTTATCGGTTTGAAATTCTTTCGAAGTATAATGATCTGTATAAGCACCAATGCCGCATGGAATATGATCGTTGCCTTTCCCATCTCGATTCCCCATACACATGTCATCGTATATGGTATAGAGCTCACCGGTGACACTCCCAGATTGGATTTGACTGAAAGTGCTATTCCTATAGTCATAATAAACAGTCCAACAAAATACATTGGGATTCTTACCTTCATGTTCTTCATCTCTTACGTTCCTCTTTTCTGTTGTCTTTTTCGCTGCCCTTCATATTGTCGTACACCCTTACAAGAAGTGACTGCAATTCTTCCGTCTCTTCCGCGGTAAATCCCCTCAGTGCCACAGATTCAACTAAGTCAAACTTCTTATTGAGCATCTCCACATACTCTCTGCCCTTATCTGTCAAATACACGTACAGGGATCTTCTGTCCCCTGACTTTGTACTTCTCTGTATATAACCTTTATTCTCCATGCCACTCAACACAGCGGTTATCGATGCCGGCTCTATATGACATCCCGCCGCGATATCCTTCTGGCACGCCCCATCATGATCCTTCAGATAGTCCAGCACCTTGGGCTGTCCCATGGTGAGCTTTGTATCCTTTATCTGACTCAGCAATGCCTTCTGCACCATGAAATGATCCGCCATCAGCAGATAATGTATGGATTTTGTATGTTCGTCCATATGGATTCTCCTCTCCAGATAGTTATAATTCTAATTATTAGAATGTTAACGATATTATACACATATTTTTACCCATGTCAAATCGAACTTCGGTCACCTCCATACGCACAAAAAAGATCCGGGATCATATGAACCACCCCGGATCTCCAATTATTCTTTATTTTATTGAGCCTTTATTTCTTTATGACTGCTTTCTTTGACACTCCTCTTTTCAGAAGGATTGTCTTATAACTCTTAAGCTTCTTCGACGGAACCTTGACGGTCATCTTGGCGTATGTCCCTGTAAATGCACCAGATCCAACTGTTTTTCCTGTCATCTGTGTATTCTTTATCACTACTGTCCTGAGCTTCTTACATCCATAGAACGCCTTGGCACCTATAGTCTTGACGTTTTTGCCCAAGGTCACCTTTGTAACCTTTACATTCTTCTTGAACGCCGCTTTTCCTATCGCTGTGACCTTAAATGTCTTGCCACCAAGCTTTATAGTGTCAGGAACCACAACTGTCTTGGTCTTCTTGACAACAGATACGAGAGTTACCGTTCCCTTGCCATTCAGGGATGCATTTGTGATCTTGTACTTGTAATTTCCATTTGCATAGATCTTACCCACAGCCGCAGTTATGTCAAAATACTTTGTCTGTGTTCCACTGTAATTACCGATTCCCATTATCACAACTTTTGCCTTGCCAAAGTCTTTATTTGACGAATATGCAACTCTGTAATCCTTGCCCGCTGTGAGTGTCCGCTTGCCGCAGGTAACCTTCACCGCTGGTGTTATTGCTTTGCCTGTATATACAGCCGACTTTGTGATTGTCACAGAGGCTTTACTTATCGCCTGCTTGTTTATTGCAAATGTAAAAGTCTTCGAGCCCTTATATCTGCCCTGACCTTTGACAACTACCTTTGCTGTACCGGCATTGGTATTGCTGCTATATGAAACTATATAGTCAGTTCCCGCATCAAGTGTTCTTCCACGTGATACAACCTTTACGGCCGGTCTTATCGCTGCGCCTGTATATGTAGTCTTGTACGAAGCATTTCCAGTTGCCGCAAATGTAATATTTGCATCAACGCTTATATCCACAACTATCCATGTCCATACAGCCTTAAATGTTATATCCTCTGATACAGCGCCGTATGCAGAATCAGCATTATAGCTTGTTCCGGCTTCATCCTGCCATGCCAGCGCATATCCAGCCCTCGATGTCTTGTAATCAGTACCATCAGACATGGTGATATTTATTTTCGACAGATCAAGAGTTGATCCCTTGTTTACAGATGACGCATACAACTGGTTGCCATTCTCATCTGTGAACACAACCTTTACCATGGTTACACTGTCACCCTTGCTGTCTACCGGATCCTTGGAATAAATTGGATCTCCACCTATTGACACATCGCCATCAACAATGATCGTTCCATCATCTGACTTTACGCCAAATGAATTTCCACCGGTTGATCCGGATGCATCCGCCGTAACACTTCCACCAACCAGTTTGATAGAATTGTCTGCTGAGATTACCGACTCCCCATCGCCAAGTCCTGATGACTTTGCATCAACAGAGCCTCCTGTGATCTCCACATCCGATGCCGATATTGCCGAAGATACAGAATCTATGCTGTTGCTTCCACCTGCTATCTTCACAGTTCCCGCAGATTCGATTCCCTTACCATCGGACTTTATCTGTATGTTGTCTATCTCAAGATTTCCATCTGTCTTGATCGCAGACGCACCCGGGGTTGTCGCTGATATCTTGGAAGATGTATCCTTTCCAGATACCTTTACATCCGCTGCGTTACTGTTATCGCTGACGCATGTTATACCATCAGCAATCTTATTTTCTCCGCTTACCTTTATGACAAATGTTTCAGAATTGCCCGGACGAACCGTGATCTTCTTTACAGTAGCATTGTCCACGGTTATTCCACTTGCATTTCCGGTATCTACAATTACATCCTCACCATTTCCTGTGATCGTGTAATCCTTATTCTCGGTAAATGAAACTGATATGATTCCACCAGACTGTGATACCTTTACAGTTGGATTTTCCTCACTGTCTGTGAATGCTCCAACATATCTGCTGTCATTCAGTCTTCCGATGTCAATTACGAAAGGATCTGATAAAGGTGTAGTCACCTCAAGTGCCTGGCTGATCTGACCAGCCTTGACATTTGCAGTTTCTTTTACCCTGCCATATACATAATATGTAGTAAATTCCTTGAATCCGGTAAACTGAGCACCATTCTGCCATACAAGCTTTGATGCATCAGCATCCTTTTCACTGGATATTGCATACTCGATCTCACCCACTATACCTGACACCTTGCCGCTGACAGTCACCGCATCAGATGTTACTGATGTCTTTGTCACAGTGACAACTGCGGTATTTTCTCCCTTTGCCACTGTCGCCTTGAGTGTTATGTTCGCTGAGCCATTTGCTGATGATATAACCAGTGTATCGCTGTAGCTTCCGGCACCAAGTCCATTTACCGGTTTTACAACTACTGTTGTTTTATTTCCTGCAGAAATCTGCCCTGCCGGTGATGAAACGATCTGGAATGCCGTTCCATCCTTAAGCTTGGCCTTTACATCTGTAAGGGTTGTCTCCCCGGAGTTTGACAGTTCAATAGCTGCATGATTCGCATTTGAATAGCCATATACGAGGTCTGTCCATGACTTGTCAGCACTGCTACATGACAGCTTTCCAGGAGTGAGCACTTTGACAACACACCCCGCTTTTATTCACGAGCCATCCTTAGCCGTAGCTGTGATAGTCGCCGTTCCGGCTGCGAGGGCTGTTATCTTGCCATTCTGTACGGATACCTTAGCCCTGTCTGAACTTGACCACACAAGGGATACATCTTTTGCATCAGCAGGTGTTACCGTTGCCTTGATCTCGTCACTGTCGCCCACATTAAGTGTTATGTATGTCTTGTCAAATGAGATTCCCGTAACCTTTACGGCTGGTGTCTCTGACGGAGCCTCTGTGTCTTTCTCAGTCGTTGAACCCGTTGTTGATCCGGTTGAGCCAGTTGAACCAGTTGAGCCCGTCGATCCGGTTGATCCAGTTGAGCCGGTTGAAGGATCCTTCGTGTCGTCCTCAGTTGTCGTGCCTCCACCTGACTCCCCGCTTATCGTCCTGAGCTCTGACGACACCTCGCTCTTTGGAACTACCTTCTGTGCTGCCTTCTCCTCATCTGTTCCGCCGTTCTTTACATACAGATAAAGTCCGGCTGCTGCACCCACAAGGCTTGCATTATAGTCCAGTGCAACCTCGTTCTGGTTATAATCTTCTGAGCTATCTACATAGGATGTACTCGAACCCGCCGGACCGCCAACCAAAGCGCCGACTAGTACATGTGCCTGCTTTGTATATGCATTTCCAGTTACAGAACCCTGATATCCGCTTGAGGCTCTGTGATGAGGGTACTTTGATGAATACTTGTTGTAACCTACAACGAAACACTTTGAACCAGCATTGTTGCCAAGTATGTACTTCATCTGACCATTTGCCCATGATGAATAATCAGTCTTTCCATATATCGTGTCATACATGAGACCTGTCATCTGATGAGCGGTATTATATCTTGCCGATCCCCAGCTGTCTATCAGGCAGAAGTTGTTATCTCCTGACTGTGTCTTGCTCGCTATAAGTCCTGACTGGTTCTCTACAAACACACTCTTCTTTGATGAGTTAGGACTGTAAAGCAGAGCCGCCTGAGCCACATTGTTCCAGCAAAGAGCCCAGTTTGGATTTGTTCTGCCACCATATACATTATTGTATTTTGTTGCATATGCCGATTTACCTGTAGCCTTGTACAGAAGAGCCGCCGCAAGGGCATAGTCATCTTCCCATGAATCTGAGCTATAGAAACTTGATGCCGGACCCGAGCTGTTCTTCTTAGCCTTAGTATCCGCATATGTGAAAAGCTTCTCCGCATAGGAAAGCGCTTTCTTATCCTTGTAATTTATATAATATGCCGCAAGTGCCGCCGCTGTCTCTGAAACGATATCTGTACACGTATCCGAATCAGATGTGAATGTTGCCTGTCCACTTCTTGATGACTGCTTTTCCGGAGCTCCCCAGTATCCATGATCGACATTTCCATCACCGACCTGATAACAGAAAGCCTGAACCGAGCCATCACTTCCAAGGACTGTGCATCTCTCGAAATAAGCAACGAATCTGTCCATGATCCTCTTATAGTGTGCCTCTGTAGCAGTATCCGCAAATGCCTCGGCAAACTCCATGTGCGCAAGTCCTAGAACTGTAGCCGAATATGCCTGTGGCAAACCAAACTTGGCATGATCTCCCGCATCATGGTATCCACCGCTGACATCCACAGTCTTTCCATTATATGTTGTTTTTGCATCCTCAGTATGGCAGTTTGATCTCCAAGAAAACTCACTCTTTGCAGATACATCACTTCCGCACATATTCGCATCATAAAGATACAGTGACTCCTGAAGAAGCTTCGCATAGTTGTACTCAACATCCGTATTGATCTCACCTGTATTGTCCCCGGCTCCGCCAGATGATGATGAAAGTGAACCGATAAATGAGTCAAATGCACCTGACTGTGAGCTGTAGTACACCTTGACACCTGTTATAGACACACCGTTTGCCGTACCTGTGTAGCCAAGCTTTGAATAGCTCACGCTCGAACCTGCATTTACTGCACCTGACTTCTTGGATGTGTTTGGATATATGTACAGCTTTCCATCACTGAATACACCCTTGAGGGCTGACCAGCTGCTGTAATCCTTAACTGCAGTTACAGAGCCACTCACATCAGCCACCGCTATCCAGTCTGCTATGTATGAATTGCTCTTGTTATTTATCGTTATCTCTGTCTCGTAGTAGCCGTCTCCCTTGGCTGTTCCATCTCCATCAGCAAGACTTGCGGTTACGCTTGAACTTGTGTTTCCAATTGAATCAAGGTCCGCACTGCCTGATCCGCTGTCGCCTGAACCGCCTGACTCCCCTGATGAACCACCAGAGGTGCTCTTTGTTCCTGAGAGAACCGCTGACACGATCCTGAATTTGATCGTGCTGTTTTCCTGAAGATTGGCAACCTGTATTCCAAATGCCACCTTCTCCGTGCTTGTTGTGCTGATAGATGACAGATCAAGTACGGTCTCAAACTGACCGGTCTTGGACAGATCGATCCACTTGTCATTATTTGACCATGAAGATCCATATGACGCAAATGGCATAACTCCCGCATTCTGTCCACTTGCAGCGGTAAATGTGTCAACCGCATATGTGATCTTGAGCGTCTTATATCCCGCATCCGCAATAGCCTTCATGGATGCCAGATCTGATGAAGGCGAAAATCTGATCTCCGCCTTTCCATAATCACTCCACTCATCTGTTGCCGCAGTCACCGTCTTCCAGCCGGTGTCCGGTTTCAGATCCTTTGTGATGCTCTCCGCCTTAGCTGTGATCTCCGGCCAGGTTATACTGCCGATGATCATGCATAAGGTGAGAACATATGCCAGGATCCTGCTCGCTGCTTTCTTTCTCATTTTACTTTTCCTCCTTGTACTTCCTTTTTCCTCCTAAAAAATACCCTATTATTAAAAATATAGCACAGAAAACATCTTCATGCGACCCAATAATCCGTCATTATTTATGCGCATAATTACCAATGTTTTCTGTGCTATTTTACCAATACTTTATTAGCAAGTATTCTTTTTGAAGTTTCTATGTCATTTGCCATCTGGGCCTTGAGCTCATCCAGGCTTCCAAATTTCTTCTCACCTCGGATCTGCTCGATAAGCTCCACCTTGATGACCTGTCCATATATGTTCCTGTCAAAGTCGAAGATATTCGTCTCTATGGTGATATTTCCCTTGTCGTTGACTGTAGGATTGTCTCCTATGTTGGTGATTCCCATATAGACTCTGAAAGGATCCTCATGTCCCGTATGCTTCCCCCGGATTATCCTGATCCTTGAAGCATACACACCAGCCGGCGGGTACAGCTTGCGCTCCTCCGGCAACATATTCGCAGTCGGTATTCCTATTGTCCTTCCAAGCTGTTTACCGGACACCACTTCACCTGTCATACTGTACGGTCTGCCGAGCATCGGAATGACCGACCTCACATCTCCCTCAGAAATATTCTTCCTGATGACAGTTGAGCTGACCACCTCGTCATCCTGTTCCAGCTTGTCTATGACTATGACCTTATATCCATACTCGTCCGCATAGCTTCTGAGGGTATCCACATCACCCTTTCTGTCTCTGCCGAATCTGTAATCGCTTCCAACCACGACATATCCGGCCCGCATCATGTCCACCAGAACATCTCTGATGAACGTCTTCGGCTCTGTAGCCGCAAATGCATCGTCAAACGGATATTCAACCAGGACGTCAACTCCGGTATCCGATACCACCTGTGCCTTCTCGTCAGATGTGTATATGGTCTTCATATTGCTCACATCAAACACATGATTCTCCCTCATGTCAAATGTGAACACAACGCCCATATATCCCTGTCTCTGAAGCTTCAACACCTGCTCTATCAACAGCATGTGTCCCTGATGGATACCATCAAACTTGCCCAGGGCAACCGCCGTGCGCTCTGTGCTATTCAGTTTTACCTTCTTCGTGTCCTTTATATGAATCATAACTGTCTGTCCTTAATTGCTCACCGGAAACATCTTGAACGGCACATACTGCCTCTTCTCATCGCTGTATTCATACAGTGCCGCAAATCTTCCATTCTCATCGAACACCTTGACATAGGTATCCCTGTGTATCTTATTCTCGGCAAATGCATCCGCACTGAGCTTATTTCCATTTGCCAGAAGCTTAACACCCTTCTCAGCTATATGAAGCTCCGGTATATCCGGCATGAGCTTATCCGTTGTTAATATATGCTGCATGAGTGTCCCGTCATCCCTTGCCTTCTCCACCTCATCAAGCGTCAGACTTTCTTCTATAGTAAAGCCCTTCACCTCGGTTCTGACAAGCTTCTCCATCACCGCACCGCAGCCAAGCTTCTCTCCTATATCCCTGCACAGGCTTCTGATATATGTTCCCTTGGAACAGCTCACATCGAATGTCACCCTCGGAAGTTCTACCGACTGTATGGTGATACCATGTATCGTGACCAGTCTCGGCTCTCTCTCTATAACCTGTCCGGCTCTCGCCAGCTCATAGAGCTTCTTACCATTTACCTTGATGGCTGAATACATAGGCGGGATCTGCATGTAATCGCCTACAAAACTCATCACCGCAGCCCTGACTGTCTTCTCATCAGGATATACATCTGTCACGTCTGTCATGACTCCTGTCACGTCTTCGGTGTCGCTGGTCTTTCCGAGAAGCATGGTACATGTGTATGTCTTGTTCTTCTCAGTGAGCAGATCGCACATCTTCGTAGCACTTCCCAGACACACAAGAAGAACTCCCTCCGCCATGGGATCGAGAGTTCCGGTATGACCTATCTTTTTCTGTTTTAATATACCACGGAGCTTTGCCACCACATCAAATGACGTGAACCCCTGCTCCTTATATATATTGATAAATCCATCTATCATAACTATTTCAAATCCAATCCAAAGTCTTTTACATCAGTCCGCTGTATCAGTACCTGTTCCAGATCGCATCTTTTCTGCAATTTATCAGCCAAGCTGTTTCTCTATATCCGCAACTATCTCCGCAACTATCTTTTCCGGATCACCTGACATATTGCATCCCGCAGCCTTCACATGGCCGCCACCGCCGTGGCTGCACGCGATCTCACTCACGTTCACGATATCATTTGCCCTGAGGGATATCTTGTAATTATCCTCACCAGCCTGATACATGAAGAAAGCAACCTCAGTACCTGATGTCAGTCTGAGCTGATCCACGATTCCATCCGTATCCATCTTGCTGGCACCAAATCTGTCAAAGTCCTCCTTTGTCAGAAGTGTATGGGTTATCTTTCCATCTGCAAACTGCTTCATGTTGAGAAGCGCATAGCCCAGAAGCTTATTCTGTGTGAGCGTCTTCTTGTAAAATGTCTCATCTATGACAAAGCTTGGTCTCGCTCCCTTCTCTATCAGGATTCCCGCTATGGTCATGGACTCTCTGGTGGTATTGCTGTGCTTAAACACTCCTGTGTCGTGGACTATACCGGTATACAGACACTCTGCGCACTGCTGGTTGATCTTTTTCTCATCCAGGAGCTTGAATATAGCCTCCGCAGCGGAGCATGCATCACTTTCCACATAGCACACATCACCAAAGCCTTTGTTAGACACATGGTGGTCTATGCAAAGAGTTCTCTTCGCAGTCTCATAATATCTGACAAATGGTGTGAATCTGTCCATATCTCCGCAGTCAAGCGACATAAACAGATCATAGGTCTCGTCATCTGCCTCATGCTTTACAGTAGATGCACCATTCAGGAACATGAATACATCCGGGAATTCCTGAAGATATACCTGAACCCTCTTGTCAGGGTAATTGCTTGTAATATAGTTATACATTCCAAGTGTTGAACCTATACAGTCACCATCAGGATTGATATGTCCTGTTATGGCTATGCTGTCTGCGTTCTCTATCTCCCTTATAAGATCGTTCATGATATACCTCCTTTTAAATTCTCATATTATATCCTACTCTTCAAACTCATCTTCACTCTCTGAGTTTTCATCTGTACTCTCGTCAGCATCGCCATGCTTTCCGAGAGCCTCATCTATCTTGTGGGACATACTGACACCATACTCTATGGACTGGTCCATGATAAATGTTATCTCCGGTGTATTGCGCAGATTTACAGAATGAGCAAGCTCTCTTCTGATATATCCCATTGCGCTGTTCAGCCCTGCAAATGTGGAATCAACAGCATCCTGGTCACCCAGGACACTGATATATGCCTTACAGAACTTGAGATCAGGTGTGACAACCACATCAACGACCGAAGTCATAGGTGATATTCTCGGATCCTTGATCTCGCGGCTGATGATCCTGCTGAGTTCTCTCTGGACCTCACCGTTGATCCTATTATTCTTTACACTGTTTTTTCTCATATCTATTACTACTTTCTAGGCACCTCTACCATCTCGTATGCCTCTATCTGATCTTCCTCTGCAACGTCCTGGAAGTTCTCGAATACCATACCACACTCAAAGCCGGACTTAACTTCCTTGACATCATCCTTGAATCTCTTGAGTGAAGCAAGCTTTCCTTCAAATATAAGATTGCCCTCTCTGGTGATTCTTACGCTGCAGTTTCTGTTGATTGTTCCGTCGAGAACATATGAACCGGCAATGACACCGATACCAGAAGCCTTGTACGTCTGTCTGATCTCTGCGTGTCCGATGACCTTCTCCTCATATATAGGATCAAGCATACCCTTCATTGCTGAATCAATATCCTCTATTGCATTGTAGATGACTCTGTACAGACGAACATCTACGCCCTCGCTGTCAGCCATATCCTTTGCTCTCGCATCCGGTCTGATGTTGAAACCGATTACGATGGCATTTGATGCTGATGCAAGGATTATATCTGACTCGTTGATAGCACCTACACCTGCATGTATGCACTTGATAACGACCTCGTCATTTGAGAGCTTTAAAAGGCTCTGCTTAACGGCCTCAACCGAACCCTGTACATCTGCCTTGATGATGATCTTGAGCTCCTTGAGGTTGCCGGCCTGGATCTGGCTGTACAGATCGTCAAGCGACATTCTCTGCTTTGTATCTGCAAGAAGCTTCTCCTTACCCTGTGAGATGTATGTCTCTGATATGGTTCTGGCTTCCTTCTCATTGTCAACTGCCATGAATATCTCACCTGCGTCAGGAACTGTATTAAGACCCTGAATCTGTACAGGTGTTGATGGAAGAGCCTCTGTAACTCTCTCACCTCTTGAGTTGGTCATGGCACGTACCTTACCATGTGATGCTCCTACAGCGATGTAATCTCCAACGTGGAGAGTTCCCTTCTGTACAAGCATTGTTGCAACAGGTCCACGTCCCTTGTCAAGCTCAGCCTCGATGACGATACCTCTTGCCTTTCTGTTAGGATTTGCCTTGAGTTCAAGCACATCTGCTGTGAGGAGGATCATCTCAAGGAGATTGTCGATACCTTCCTTAGTATGTGCAGATACAGGACAGAATATTGTTGAACCGCCCCAATCCTCTGGGATCAGCTCGTACTCTGTGAGCTCCTGCTTAACTCTCTCTATATTCGCACTTTCCTTATCGATCTTGTTGATCGCTACTATGATCTCGATTCCGGCAGCCTTTGCATGGTTGATAGCCTCGATTGTCTGTGGCATAACACCATCATCGGCAGCTACAACAAGGATAGCGATATCTGTACTCTGTGCACCACGCATACGCATCGCTGTGAACGCCTCATGTCCAGGAGTATCAAGGAATGTGATAGTCTGGCCATTTACATCGACAACAGATGCACCGATCGCCTGTGTGATTCCACCAGCCTCGCCCGATGTAACCTTTGTCTGTCTGATCGCATCAAGGAGTGATGTCTTACCGTGATCAACGTGTCCCATAACGCAGACTACTGGAGGTCTTGGAACCATGTCCTTCTCGTCCTCTTCGTCCTCCTTAAGGAGTTCCTCGATCACATCTACCTTCTCCTCTTCCTCAGCTATACAGTTGTACTCAAGTGCGATCTCTGAAGCCTCGTCAAATGGAAGCTCTGAGTTCACATTGACCATCTTACCTGCGAGGAACAACTTCTTGATAAGTGCTGTTACAGGAGTCTTTACCGCATCAGCCAGCTCCTTGAGTGTTACAACCTCAGGAAGTGTGATGGTTCTGATTGCATCCGGATCCTCCTGTGGTGCCTGCTGCTTCTTCTGTGGCTTGTTCTTCACATTCTTCGCAAGTCTGCTGATATCAGCCTCGACCTCCTCAGGTGATCTTCTGTTGCCCTTACGTGGCTTGTTCTTATCTCTGTTGTAGTTATCTCTGTTCTGGCTCTTTAAATCCTTACCCGGCATCTCCTTCGCATCGAAGTCCTTGCGGTCTCTCTTGAATGGTGCTCTCTTCTGAGCTGGGCTGTCATCCTCGTCATCCTTGCCAAATGGCATATTGATACGGTTGCTGAAACGGTTGCCACCATCTCTGTTAAAGCCTCTTCCGCCCTGGTTTCTATCGCCATTGCCGAAGCGTCCGCCACCCTGGTTTCTGTCTCCGTCTCTGTTAAACCTTGGTCTGTCACCCTGGCCGTCCCTGTTAAATCTTGGTCTGTCACCCTGGTTTCTATCACCATCTCTGTTAAACCTTGGTCTGTCGCCCTGACCGTCTCTGCCTACTCTTGGTCTGTCACTCTGATTTCTGTCGCCCTGGCCATCTCTGCCGAATCTTGGTCTGTCACCCTGATTTCTGTCGCCCTGGTTCCTGTCGTTGCTGAATCTGGCTCTGTCTGAACCGCCCTGTCTGTCGTTGTTAAATCTGACTCTGTTACCGTTGTTATTCATCTTGCCGCCGTTTCTGTCCTCCCTGGCAAATCTTACATGATTGCCAGAACCCTGTCTGGCTGCTGAATTGTCATCCCTTGAAGGATTCTGCTTCTGCGCGTCCGCCTTTGGCGCTGCAGCAGGCTTTGCTGTCTCAGGCTTTGGCTGCTCTGTCTTAGGCGCTGCCTTTGGAGCCTCCTGCTTTGGTGCTGCAGGCTTTGGGGTCTCAGCCTTTGGAGCCTCGGCCTTTGGCGCAGTCTTTGCTCCAAACTTAGCTTTAATTATTCCAACCATCGAATCGTCCAGATTGGACATATGACTCTTGATCTCTATTCCCTTTGCGCCAAGTGTATCTATGATATCTTTATTTGAAATGTTTAACTGTTTTGATAATTCGTGTACTCTGATTTTAGCCAAATGTTACACCTCCATGTTTTCATTTACATTCATGTACTTTATGATCTGATTCCCGAATCCCTCGTCAAGTATCGCAATGGATGTTCTCATCTCATTGCCACTGTACTTGCCAAGCTCATCCTTTGTCCCGTACTCATAATAAGGAATCCCATAATAATTACATTTCTGGTCGAAAAGTTTCTTCGTATTGTCAGAAGCGTCCTTCGCCACAATGACCACGTACGCGCTCTGATTCTTAACTGCTTTCTCTACTGAGAAATTGCCACTGCACAGCCTTCTGGCTCTGGCACACAGAGAAATTAACGAGTAGATCTTGTTATTCTTCAATGTCACGCAGCTCCTTGTCTAATTGTTCATACACCTCAGCAGGTATGCTGACCTTGAAAGCCTTCTCAAGTGCTTTGCTTCCAACCGCCTTCTTAAGGCACTCGGATTTCTTGCATATATAAGCGCCTCTTCCGTTGAGCTTGCCGGTTGCATCAACTGCGAACTGCCCGTCATTGCTTCGGACTATCCTTATCAGCTCACTCTTCGGCATCATCTCACGGCATCCAAGGCATTGCCTCAGAGGTACCTTCTTTGCCATCTCATCACTCCCTATTCTCTATCATGTGCCACTACATCAATGCAAATGATTACTCTTCGTCGTTTGTGTCTACTGTTTCATCTATGTCAAATGAAGCAGCATCGGCATCTTTATCTTCGCTTACTTCATCATAATATTCATCTTCGTTATAAGGATCAAAGTTCTCATCCTCTGGCTGCTCATCAAAGTAACCCATCTCCTCGGCCTTTGAATGGCTCTTAATATCGATCTTGTATCCTGTCAGCTTGGCTGCAAGGCGGGCATTCTGACCCTTCTTACCGATTGCAAGTGAAAGCTGTGTATCAGGTACTACGACAAATGCTGTCTTCTCATCAAGATCAACTGATACGTCCTCAACATCTGAAGGACTGAGCGCATTGTAAATAAACTCAGCAGGGTTCTCACTCCAAGGAATGATGTCGATCTTTTCACCGTTCAGATCTGCAACGACAGCATTTACTCTGTCACCATTGATTCCTACGCATGCTCCAACTGCATCGACGTTCTCATCGTTTGACCATACTGCGATCTTAGATCTTGATCCTGCCTCTCTGCAGAAGCTCTTGATCTCAACTGTTCCGTCTGCGATCTCTGTTACTTCCTTCTCAAAAAGTCTCTTGACGAGCTCTGGATGAGTTCTTGATACAGTGATCCTTGGTCCTCTGTTTGTCTTCTTGACCTCTGTGATATAAAGCTTTATTCTGTCGCCTCTCTCGTAGCTCTCTCCCTCGATCATCTCTGATGGCTTTAAGAGTGCCTCTGTCTTGTCATCAAGGCTCACATTCACGCTGTCTCCAACCTGTCTCTGAACGATTCCTGTTACGATATCCTTCTCCTTCATATGGAAGTGATCGTATATAGCAGCTCTCTCGTTCTCGTTGATTGCCTGGACGATGACATTTCTCGCACGCTGGGCTGCGATTCTTCCAAAGTTCTTGGTTGTGATCTCTATATTAACTGTATCACCTATCTCGTACTTGCTGCTTATCATCTTAGCCTGCTCCAGTGTTATCTGGCATGCAGGATTCTCAACTTCCTCAACAACCTCTTTGGCTGCATATACATGGCACTCACCAGTCTCTCTGTCCAGTGAAACTGTAATGTTCTCGTCTGTATTGAAATCCTTCTTGCAGGCTGTCTTGAGTGATCTCTCTATAGCCTCAAGCAGAACATCCTTGCTAATGTTTCTCTCCTTCTCAAGCTGATTCAATGCTTCAATGATCTCTGACACCTTTTTATCCTCCTAATATATAAATGCTAATCGTATCATGGAAATATCTTTTCTCGTTATCGTTATCTCTGTCTCATCCTCAAGCTCAATGGTAACTGTATTCTCATCATATGCCTTGAGCACACCCTCGAATTCCTTTGCACCATTCACCTTGGCAAATGTCTTGATCTCCACGACCTTACCTATGCTTCTCTTGAAATCCTTCTCTTTCTTCAGTGGTCTCGTAAGCCCCGGTGAGCTGACCTCCAGTATATAGGCATCTCCTATATAATCATCCTGGTCAAGCAGGTCTCCAAGTGCTCTGTTCACTATCTCGCAATCACCGATCGTGATGCCACCTTCCTTGTCCGCATACACTCTGAGGTAATAATCACTGCCTTCCTTGACGTACTCCACATCAACAAGCTCCAGATTGTTCGCCTCAATGATCGGCATCACAAGTGCCTCCGTCTTTGCTTCAATATCCGCTCTCTTCGTAAATACGACCACCTTTCTGTAAAATATTATCCCCACAACAATTGAGAGTGGGCCAAGGCCCACTCTCATGCTGTAATCTATAACAATCTCACTTATTGTATCATAATTATCAAATAATTCAAGTACAAATATTAACAAATATTTATGCGTTTCTTCTGGCTGCGTCCTCACGGTAATATTTGTCAAGCACCTTGTTCGCCTTCTTGTCGTCAAGAACGCATTTGTTGGACAGTGCAACCTTGACGAGTTCATCCAGTGCTTCCTCCCTAAGTGCCGTGCTCTTGATGTTGACATTTGCAAGCTCTGTGTACGCTCCCATCTTTCTTGTGAGCGCCTCGTACTCCTCTGGAAGCATCCTGTCTATCATATTCCTGATCTGCTTGGATACCGCCTGGCTGTTGCCGCCTGTTGTGACTCCCACCACAAGATCTCCGCGGACGATAACGCCTGGAAACAGGAAGCTGCTGAGCTCCTTGTTATCAGCCACATTTACCATGATGCCCCTGTCATTACAATATGTACCTATCTTGGCATTGATCTCCGGGCGCCTGGTTGCCGCCACAACAATGTCTGCATTCTGCAGTATGTCAAGTGCCACGTTGCTCTCATGTACATTTATTCCCTTTATCGCTTTTATATCATCGCACACCTTTGGCGCAATGACCGCTATCTTCGCTCCGAAATACAGCAGCGAATTGATCTTTCTAAGTGCTGCCTTACCTCCACCTACAACTATTACTTTCTTGCCCTCAAGATCGATGTACATTGGAAAGTATGCCATATCTTATCTCCTCCGAATATTCTATAAATCTAGTCATATACTTACTGTGAAAGCTGCTTAAAAAACTTTCACAGCAAATTATAAATGAGGAATTAAGAAATGGCAATTACAAATAACGTTGGCTCACTAAAAATTCAGATAACGAACAACAATTTCTTTCCCGTCGAGGGTGCTTCCATATACATAAGCCCTACGGGAATGCCCGATTCCACCTCAGAGGAATTTGTTACAGATGAAAATGGGATTGTGATCGACGAAGAACTCCCTGCTCCCGATGTGGCCTACAGCCTGGAACCAGGTGATAACCAGCCATACTCAGAATACAACGTACTGGTGAATGCCCACGGCTACAATGAGCGTTTCATCTCCGGAGTCCAGATATTCTCCGGTGAAAAGGGAATACAGAACATAGAGCTGACACCCTCTGACGGAAGCGACACCACTCCGACAGTTCTCGATGCGCACACTCTCTGGGAGCAGTATCCTCCAAAAATTGCAGAGGATATGATCAAACCTGTGAATCCGTCTGGAGGTATAGTCCTGAGCCGTGTCGTTATCCCTGAAACCATAGTGGTACACGATGGTGCACCCACAGACCCCACAGCCAGAGATTACTATGTTCCATATAAAGACTATATAAAGAACGTTGCCTGCAATGAAATATATTCCACCTGGCCTGATGCAGCCATCCGGGCAAATGTACTGGCGATACAGTCATTTACCCTGAACAGAGTCTACACCGAATGGTACAGAGGAAAAGGATACGATTTTACGGTAACCAGCAATACCGCATTCGACCAGAAGTGGGTGTACAACGCAACCATATTTGAAAATGTATCACAGATCGTAGATGAGATGTTCGCCAACTATCTCTCAAAGCCAAACG
>ERZ780046.114-NODE-114-length-34619-cov-9.355833_pt1 | contig 34619 bp, 27 predicted proteins | sample MGYA00511848_ERZ780046 | MGnify/ENA primary metagenome ERZ780046 (study PRJEB29588, sample SAMEA2147983) | human gut metagenome | biome: human gut; feature: human-associated habitat; material: faeces | place: Denmark | collected 2008/2010 ...
TGCTCCGTGGGGCGAGATCGGCGTTGACGTTGTTCTGGAGTGCACCGGCTTCTACTGCTCCAAGGAAAAGTCCATGGCGCACATCGCGGCTGGCGCGAAGAAGGTCGTCATCTCTGCCCCCGCTGGCAATGACCTGAAGACCATCGTCTACAACGTCAACAACGACACCCTGACCGCGGAAGACCAGATCATCTCTGCTGCTTCCTGCACCACCAACTGCCTCGCGCCCATGGCGAAGGCTCTGAACGACAAGTATCCGATCGTGTCCGGCATCATGACCACCGTTCATGCGTACACCGGCGACCAGATGATTCTGGACGGCCCGCATCGCAAGGGCGACCTGCGTCGTGCCCGCGCTGGCGCGCAGAACATCGTTCCGAACTCCACCGGCGCTGCGAAGGCGATCGGTCTGGTTATCCCGGAACTGAACAAGAAGCTGATCGGCTCCGCGCAGCGCGTCCCGGTCTGCACCGGCTCCACCACCATTCTGGTTGCTGTCGTCAAGGGCAGCGACGTGACCGTTGACTCCGTGAACGCCGCCATGAAGGCGCAGTCCTCCGAGTCCTTTGGCTACAACACCGAGCCGATCGTGTCTTCCGACGTCATCGGCATGCGCTATGGCTCCCTGTTCGACGCTACCCAGACCATGGTCGCGAAGATCGACGACGACACCTATCAGGTGCAGGTCGTGTCTTGGTACGACAACGAGAACTCCTACACCTCTCAGATGGTCCGCACCATCAAGTACTTCGCGGAACTGAACTAATTCAAATCCCGCAGTCCTGCCTTTCTGGTTTAAGAAGGGCAGGACTGTTTTTTATAACAATCGAAAGGCGGAAAAAGGATTATGGCAAAAGAACCAATAGATATGAAGAAAAACTTGCAAAATATTTGGCTCGACATGCACTTCCTGCAGGATATTGCTTGCTCAAAAGAAGAAAACAAACAGTTTCGGCAATTGAAGAAAAATGGTGAAGCGCTTCCCGACGGCATTCGAGAATATCAAGATGTGAACGGAGTTGTAACGGGCGAATTTTTCAGAATTTATGATGCCGGACTTACTGAAAACGAGAGGCTGGAGTATACTTTCTATGGTATGCTGCAACAGTTGCGAACGATAAAGAAATGTTGTGTGTTTTTCACCACACTGACGGTTATTTCATTGATTATTGGTTTTTTGTTTTGGGTGGGCGTTTTTGCTTATTGATTCCTGTAAGAACAGAAAACAACGGCGCAACAAAGTCAAATGCACCGTTGTTTTTTATATGTGAATGATTCTTCCATCTCGTTCCTCTGCCGCCCCCCCCTATTTTGCAGAAGAAGATTCCGAGACAACCCTTGATTTCTGCCTGCCACCTATAAATTACAGAATACAAAATATATTATTGTCACCACACCGGCGCAATTTGCCTCGCTGCCTACAATGACGTTCGTACTGTTTGTGGCTTGCAAAAAACTTGATTTTCAATCGGTTCCTCCACCGTATTTGCAATTGGAATCGACGGAGGATTCATTCGCCGACAAACCAACTCCTTGGCGCGGCGAAGTCTGCATCTGGCGGCACTGTTTACAAACGAAAGAATATGGAATATAATTATTTTAATCCTGCTTCGAGCGGGAAATAAGGAAAAGAGGTGCCCATCATGAAGAAGCTCCTATCCCTTCTGTTGGCGCTGACCATGATTCTCCCCCTGGTGGGCTGCGCGGCGTTCGCAGAGAATGCGGATCCCATCATGATTACCGTCATCGCGACCAGCGACGTGCACGGCAAAGTGCTGCCCATCAACTACGCCACTGGCGAACCTTCTCCGAACGTGGGTCTGTCCATGATCGCTTCCATGATCGAGCAGGTTCGTGCTACGGAAGAGAACGTCGTTCTGGTGGATGGCGGCGATACCGTGCAGGGCTCTGCCATGACCTATTACTACTCCTACTTCGCTCCTGAAAAGGACGATCCCATGATGAAGGCGCTGCGCCTGATGGACTACGACATGTGGTGCTTGGGCAATCACGAGTTCAACAACGATCTGCCGATTCTCAAGCGTCAGATTGAGTATGTGATGAGCCCCGACAACGGCGAGGAGCATTCCGTGCCCATGTCCGCCGCCAACTTTGTGGCGAAGGGCACCGAGTGGGATTCCTGGATGGGCGTCCCTTACATCGTCAAGGAATTTGAGGGCGTGAAGGTTGGCGTCATCGGCATGGATACGCCCAACATCCCCGCTTGGGAGGTTGAGTCCCACTATGAGGGCATCGACTTCCGCAATCTGGTCCCTACGGTTGAGCACTTCGTGCCGATCCTGCGCGAGCAGGAGGGCTGCGACGTGGTGATTGTCGTGGCGCACTCCGGCGTGGAAGACGCTGTCTCTACCGATGGCAACAACCCCGCGGACTACGAAAACCAGGTTCGCGCAATGATTAACCTGACTACCGGGATTGACGCGGTTGTGTATGGTCACTTCCATAACACCGACTACCGTGAAGACATCCTCAATGCCGAGGGCAAGGTTGTGCCCGTGCTGGCGGGCGGCGGCGGCGAAGGCCTGGGCTTCATGAAGCTCGCCTATGACCCGGCGACCAAGACCGTGACCCCTGTGACGGCTGAAAACGGCTACCGTTTCCTGGCGGACCAGGAAGGCCTGGTGGAAAATCAGAAGGTTGCCACGGCGCTGGCTCCCTACAACGAGGAGCTGCAGGCTTATCTGGATCAGCCTCTGGGCACTGCTACCGGCGCTTTCTCCAATGAGAACATCTCCCTGCAGCCCACCGCGCTGATGGATCTGCTGAACAAGGCGCAGCTGTCTGCGGTTCCTGCGCAGCTGTCCATCTGCGCGCCTCTGACCAGCGGCGCCGAGGTTCGCGACCTGATTCCTGCGGGCGACGTTCCGATGCGTTTGCTGTATCAGCTGTACGTGTTTGAAAACTGGCTCTATCGGGTGAACATGACCGGCGAACAGCTGCGGCTGTGGCTGGAGCATGCTACCACCAACTACACCAGTGCGTGGGACCCCGATTACCTTGGCGGTGGCTACTACACCGATGAAATCTACGGTTTGTACTACGAAATCCACTACTATGCGCCTGAAGGAAAGCGCATCCAGAACATGCAGTATCAGGGTCAGCCCGTGGCGCCTGATCAGGTGTTCTCCGTGGTGATGAACAACTACCGCTTCACCGGTGGCGCCGGCTTCATGCAGGCGGCTGGTCTGACTCCTGAGGATTACAGCCTCACGGATATGTACACCGGCGATACGCTGGGCAACGATAACGGTCAGGTGCGTAACATTCTGGCGCAGTACATCCGCGACCAGAAGGAAATCACCCCCACCGTGGAAAGCACTTGGCAGTTCTTCAGAACCAAGGAAGACGCGATGGCTGCCGGCGCGAAGGTTGTGGAATAATACGATTTCTAAATGCACCCGCGCCATCTGCTTGCGCCTTTTCCCTTCTGACTTTCGGTCGTTCTACTGAGCGTAGTGCTGCTGCGCCGCGTTTCGCGCCCGTTCGCCAGAATAAAAAATTCGCTTCACATCTTGGCGCATTCTTATTTGGAAATAGTATTACGCTCCCCGGATTTTCGTGATGAATCAAAAAACCGCGCCCTGCTCTGGAACATCTCCGGAGCAGGGCGCTTTTCTATGCAATTGTACGGTTGTGCTATTTCTAAATTCATCCGTGCCATCTGTCCGTGCTTTTCCATTCTGGCGCATTCTCATGATGGAAATAGTATTATCGCACGCTGTAACGTCCCCGGCTTTCCGTGAGGAAACGTTATTTCTCCCATTCCACCCCGTTCCCCCGCAGCCCCTGCACAAACTCCTCCGGCAGCGGCGCGGTGAACGTCATCCGCTCCCCCGTCCGTGGGTGCGTAAATGCCAGCGTGTACGCGTGGAGCATCAAGCGGGGGACTTTCGCGCCTCTTCCTGACCCGTAAATCGGGTCGCCGCAGACCGGATGCCCGATGGACTTCATGTGCACGCGGATTTGGTGCGTCCGCCCGGTCAGAATGTGGACGTCCAGCAGCGTCACGTTCCGCCCGCGCGCAAGCACCGTCCAGTCCGTAATCGACGGGCGGCCTTCGGGGTCAATCGCCATTTTCTTGCGGTCTTTCTTGCTCCGCGCGATGGGCTGGTCGATGCGCCCGCTGTCCTCGCGCAAATTCCCTTCAACCAGCGCGCGGTAATGCTTCTCCATCTGCCGCTCCTGCAATTGGCGGCTGAGGGCGAGTTGGCTCTGGTCGTTCTTTGCCACGAGCAGCAGACCGCTGGTGTCCTTGTCCAGCCGGTGGACGATGCCGGGGCGCAGTTCGCCGCCGATGCCGCTCAAGTGGTCAAGGTGGTGCAGGAGCGCGTTGACGAGCGTGCCGTCCCCGTTGCCGGCGGTGGGGTGAACGACCATGCCGCAGGGCTTCAGGACGACGGCGAGGTCGTCATCCTGATAGAGAATTGTGAGCGGAATTTCCTGCGCGACGGGGACAGCGGGCTTTGGCGCGGGAATCGTCAGGATAACAATCTGACCCTGCTTTGCCTTTGCGCCGGATTTCGTCTCGACTTTCCCGTCCACCGTGACGTTTCCGTCCGCCATCAGCGCCGCCACCCGCGAGCGAGTCAGCCCAGCGGCTTCGGACAGGGCAACATCCAGCCGCCGCCCGTCGCCGGGGATGGAGATAGTGCGCGATTCGAGTGCGTCAGGCATCATTTGCGTCATGATTGATTTTCCTCCAATCTTCCGTGCGGAACACGATGCAGTACGCCATCAGCACTGTGCCGACGACGAGCACCGCGTCCGCGATATTGAACACTGCGAAGGGAAACAGGGTGATATCCAGCATATCGACGACATAGCCCAGCGCCAAGCGGTCGTAGGCGTTGCCAAGCGCGCCGCCAATCATCAGCGCCGCCGCGGTTCTGCTCCATCCGCTGAGTTGATAGCGGCGGAGGACGAGCCATCCGACGATAACCGCGATGACGGACACCACGCCCAGCATCCACGACTGTCCGCTGAACAGGCTGAACGCCATGCCGGTGTTTTCGGCATAAATCCAGCGGAGAACGCCGGGAATGAGGGTGCGCTCATCCGGCAGCGCGACGGCGAGGGCTTTAGTGAAGCGGTCAAGCGCGAGGGTCAGGAGGATGAGCAGGAGAGGCAGCAGCCTTTGGGAAACGGGTTTGCGCATGGTGATGATAGCCCTTTCTGGTGATGATGATTTGGGAAGCGTCGGAATCAGGTCGCGCCCATTGACGCGACAATGAGGAAATGGCGGATAGAGCAGCTTGGGGCGCTTCTGCGGAAGCGCGAAGTTACGGGCAGGGGCGCTTCGTCGCCTGCGCTTTAGCTGCCGCTGCCCTTGCCTTCCACGAGGTTCAGCAGCTGGGTCAGGAAATCCCCGATAATCGGCAGATTCCTTTGCACCAGTCCTTGCAGCAGCCACACCACCAGCGCACCCAGAAGCGTAAACCCAACCGCTGTCCCTAATCCTCTTGCAATCCCGCCTACAAACTGCATCAGAAGACGCTTCTTCCAGTTCTTTTCATATGCAACAAATTCACTGAGCCGCAGCTGCTCCATCCGCAGCAATTGCTCCTCCATCTTGTTCGCCATCCAGACCGCCCATTCCTTCATTCTCGCACCTCTTTTTTGCGGTTTTCATTTTCTGATAGAATCGCATGATCATGCAGGGGATTTCGCCTCTGCGGAGGTGACAAAGGGGCTTTCTGCTTGCTCCCTTCGGCACTTTAAGCCATAGTGGTGATAATCAGAAGTTTTTGATAGGGGGTGGTTCGATTTTGTTCGGAAAAGTATCTGATTTCCCTGCAAAGCAGAGCTGCCCTTTGTTTTTGCTGGTCAGCATTCCCCCGAATTGGGCAAACGATGCAAAGACCAGAAAAAAGGTGGACAAAAAACAAAAAAACACGCGAAAAACGCTTGACATAGCCTATTAGTTATGCTAAACTAACGCTTGCGAATCGCCGGATTAGTTGGAATAAACTATCCGCAAAAGGACTGACACAAGGAGGTCATGGAACATGATGCCGTTGGGCATGGTGGAAATTGGCGAGTCTGGCGTGATTGGCAAAATCACCGGACAGGATGAGGTGCGTCAGCATCTGGCGGAGCTGGGCTTCGTGATGGGCGAAAGAGTGACGGTCGTCAGCAAAATGGGCGGCAATCTGATTTGCGCTGTCAAGGATAGCCGTGTTGCGTTGAGCCAATCCATGGCTATGCGTGTGCTGGTGAACTGAGGAAAAGGAGGCAGAAGGCATGAAAACCCTGAAGGATGTCAAGGTCGGGGAAACCGCGGTGGTTGTCCGCCTGCATGGTGAAGGTGCCGTCAAGCGCCGCATCATGGACATGGGACTGACCCGCGGGACGGAAGTCCATGTGCGCAAGGTTGCGCCGTTGGGCGATCCGATGGAGCTGACCGTGCGCGGCTATGAGCTGAGCGTGCGCAAGGCGGATGCGGAAATGATCGAGGTTCAGTAATTCTGTTTCCCTTACGATAAAACCTGATTTCGCGTCGTTCCAAGCCTTCCACGCGCATACAGTATGGAAGCGCGCTCAACGCAATCGCGAAAAAGGGTCAAGGGACAGAGTCCCTTGCGGAGTCCAGAGGTGGAGCCTCTGGTGGGGTTAGTTAAGACAAATTCGCATAAGGAGGCGCCGAAAATGGCGATTACGATTGCGCTCGCAGGCAACCCGAACTGCGGCAAAACGACCATGTTCAACGCGCTGACGGGTTCTCGTCAGTTCGTCGGCAACTGGCCGGGTGTTACGGTTGAAAAGAAGGAAGGCAAGCTCAAGGGCAATGACGATGTGGTCATTCAGGACTTGCCCGGCATTTACTCCCTGTCTACCTACACGCTGGAGGAAGTCGTCGCCCGCAACTACCTGGTGAACGACAAGCCTGATGCCATCCTGAATATTGTGGACTCCACCTCCATCGAACGCAACCTTTACCTGACCACGCAGCTGCTCGAACTCGGCACGCCGATGGTCATCGCGATGAACATGATCGACGTGTCCCGCAAGAACGGCGACAAAATCGACATGAAGAAGCTGAGCGCAGCGCTGGGTGTGGAAATCGTCGAGACTTCCGCGCTGAAGGGCGAAGGCAGCGTGAAGGCGGCTGAAAAGGCTGCCGTTGCTGCCAAGAACCGCACGATGGGCGAACATCCGCACGTTTTCACCGGCTCGGTGGAACACGCGCTGGCGCATATTGAAGACCTCATCGGCGGCAAGGTTGAACCCCGCTTCCTGCGCTGGTACGCCGTGAAACTGTTCGAACGCGACGAGAAGGTTGTTGCGGAACTGAAGCTGTCTGAAGATGTCAAGAAGGGCATTGAGGAAGCCGTCTCCTCCTGCGAAAAGGAAATGGATGACGACGCCGAGTCCATCATCACCAACCAGCGTTACGCCTACATCAACACCTTGATGCAGAACGCGGTGAAGAAGGGCAAGGCAAAGGGCAGCCTGAGCGTTTCGGACAAGATTGACCGCGTGGTGACCAACCGCGTGCTGGCGCTGCCGATTTTCGCGCTCATCATGTTCCTCGTGTATTACATTTCCGTGACGACGATTGGTACCCTGCTGACGGACTGGACGAATGATGTGTTCGTTGCGGAAATCGTGCAGGGCAACCTTCAGACTTGGCTGGACGGCGTTGGCTGCGCGGGCTGGCTGAGCGGTCTGATTGTTGATGGTATCGTCGGCGGCTGCGGCGCGGTGCTGGGCTTCGTGCCGCAGATGCTGGTGCTGTTCCTCCTGCTTGCTATCCTTGAAGACGTCGGCTACATGGCTCGTATCGCCTTCATCATGGACCGTATCTTCCGCAAGTTCGGTCTGTCCGGCAAGAGCTTCATCCCGATGCTGATTGGTTCTGGCTGCGGCGTTCCCGGCATCATGGCTTCTCGTACCATCGAGAGCGACCGTGACCGCAAGATGACCATCATGACCACGACCTTCATCCCCTGCGGCGCGAAGATGCCGATTATCGGCCTGATTGCCGCGGCTGTGTTCGGCGGCAGCGCGTGGGTCGCGACCTCTGCGTACTTCATCGGCGTGGCGGCGATTGTTATCTCCGGCATCATGCTGAAGAAGACGAAGATGTTCGCGGGCGACCCGGCTCCCTTCGTCATGGAGCTGCCGGCGTATCACTTCCCGTCTGGCCGCAACGTGTTCCACAGCGTGTGGGAGCGCGGCTGGAGCTTCATCAAGCGTGCTGGCACGGTCATCCTCCTGTCCTCTATCGTGATTTGGTTTGCGAAGACCTACGGCTGGGCGCCCGCGGCGGACGTGCAGCTGGAAGCGCAGCAGACCTACCAGACGGAACTGGCTGATTACAACGCGAAGGCGGAAGCTGGAACGCTGGAAGAAGACGAGGAAGCGCCGGAACTCGCGCCCGAAATGGATCGCGCGGCTGGCTCCTGGGGCGCTGTGGCGGATATGGACAACTCCATCCTTGGCAAGATCGGCAACCCGGTCAGCGTGGTGTTCAAGCCGCTGGGCTTCGGCAATATGCCGTCCACGGTCGCTACAGTCATGGGTCTGGTTGCGAAGGAAGAAGTCGTTGGCGTGCTGGGTGTCCTGTATGGCGCGGATGACGCGGCGGACGTTGTTGACGACGAGGACATGACCGAGGAAGAGAAGGCGGAAGCCCTCAGCCCGATTGCGACGGCGTTCAACGATTCCTCCAACGGTCATGGCCGTCTGGCGGCGTATGCCTTCATGATTTTCAACCTCCTGTGCGCTCCCTGCTTCGCGGCCATCGGCGCGATGAAGCGTGAGTTCAACAATGCCAAGTGGACGCTGGCTGCGGTTGGCTATCAGTGCGCGTTCGCGTACACCATCGCCCTGATTGTCTATCAGCTCGGCCTGCTCTTCAGCGGCGCTGGCTTCACCGTTGCGACGGCGATTGCCATCCTGCTGCTGGCTGGTCTGGTGTATCTGGTCGTTCGTAAGAATCCTTACAACGACAACCACCTCACCCAGAAGGTTTCTGCCTGATTTTCCATCGGGCTTAACCGAGGAAAGCGCCGCTGCATCCGGTGCTTTCTGAGACCCCTCTTGTGAACGCCGGAGGGCTGGCGCGGGTTCTGCATCATCCGCGCTTCCCCTCCGGCATATGTTCTATCGCGCAAAAGCGGTTTTCCTCCATCCGCACAGGCGCAGAAAGGAACGAATCATGGCAACATGGATTGTTGGCGGTGTACTTCTGGTGATTGTTGGCGCAATCATTTGGAAGATGATCAAGGACAAGAAAAGCGGCAATTCTGCTTGCAGCTGCGGCGGCGACTGCGGCAAATGCAAGGGCTGCCACTGATTTTTCTCAAAACTTGTCAGACAAAAGCGCGCTTCCCGGAAACTTCGGGAGGCGCGTTTTTGATAGCTGGATGTGTTCCGCTGTTCTTTTCCTGTCGCCATCCTATGCAGCGCGCGGCGGATGTGGTATAATACTATTTCCAGATTCACCTGCGCCATCTGCTTGCGCCTTTTCCCTTCTGGCGTCCGCTCATTCCACTTAGCGCAGCGCTGCTACGCTGCGTTTCATTCACGTTAGCCAGAATGAAAAATTCGCGGCGCATTCTTATCTGGAAATCGTATAATCAGCATGGAAGCATCACAAAACCCGATGAATCACGTCTCGAAATCCACAAAATCCATTTATGTGCTGATAAGGAGGACACCCCTCATGAGCAACGCTCTTACCGCCCGCCGTTCCATTCGCAAGTTCCAGCCAACGCCCGTGTCGCCCGACACCATCCGCGCTATCGTCGCCGTTGCCGCGTATGCGCCCAGCTGGAAGAATTCCCAGACCACCCGCTACACCCTGCTGACCAAGCGCGAGGAAATTGACCGCGTAGCGGACGAATGCACGATGGGCTTTCAAAAGAACATCGATACCCTGCACGGTGCGCCCGCGCTGGTTGTCCTTACGACCGTGAACGACCGCAGCGGCTACGAACGCGACGGCTCGTTTAGCACCAGCAAAGGGACGCACTGGCAGTCCTTCGATGCGGGTCTGGCGGCGGAAGCCTTCTGCGTCGCCGCGCATGATGCGGGGCTTGGCACGGTCATCCTCGGCATTTATGACGAAGCGAAGGTCAAGGCCGTGCTGAATCTGCCGGAAACGGAGAGCGTGTCGGCGCTGATTCCGATTGGCGTGCCTGCGGAATCTCCTGCCGCCCCCAAGCGCAAGGATGTTTCGGAACTTCTGCGCATTCGATAACCGTTTGACAAAAATCAGCCAATTCGCGCTTGTACTCAACTGCCCGTTGTGCTATGATAAAGGAAATGAATGACCCGCCTGGGGTCACAGGGAAAGGAGTTCCCCATGATGAATCTGAACGAAACTGCGGCGCGTCACGGCTTTTGCGTTGACTGCGTGCGCGAAAGCGAAGAGCTGCACGGAAAGATGGTGGAAATGCACCACGAAAAAACCGGTGCGCAGCTGGTTTGGGTGGATAACGGCGAGGACAACAAGACGTTCTGCGTCGCGTTTAAGACCCTGCCAGAGGATTCGACCGGCGTATTCCATATTCTGGAGCATTCTGTCCTCTGCGGCAGCGCCAAGTATCCCGTCCGTGAACCGTTCGTCGAGCTGATGAAGAGCAGCATGGCGACGTTCCTGAACGCGATGACCTTCCCCGACAAGACGATTTACCCCGTCTCCAGCCGCAACGAGCAGGACTTCCTGAACTTGGCGGAAGTGTATCTGGACGCGGTGTTCGCGCCGCGCATCCTGCAAGACCCGAACATCTTCTATCAGGAAGGCTGGCACATTGAGCTGGACGAAAACGGCGCGCCGCTGTACAAGGGCGTTGTGTTCAACGAGATGAAGGGCGCCATGAGCGATGTGGACGAGCAGATTTACCAGAAGACGCTGGATGTCCTCTTCCCGGACAACTGCTACGGCTGGAATTCCGGCGGCGACCCGAAGCATATTCCCGACTTGACCTATGAGCAGTTCCTGCGCATGTACCGCCGCTATTATCACCCGTCGAATGCGCGCATTTATTTGGATGGCGCTGTGCCGCTGGACAAGGTGCTGACGCTGGCGGAGGAGTACCTGAGCTGCTTTGACCGGCTGGACGAGAAGCACGAAATTCCCATGCAGAAGCCCTTCGCCGCTGAAGCGGAACAGGCGTATGAAATCGGCGCCGAGGAGGATACTGCCGACAAGACCATGCTGACGCTGGCGAAGATTGTCGCGCCGTGGTCGGATACGGTGCGCGTCACGGCGACGGAAATCCTCTTTGATGTGCTGACGGGCAGCAACGACGCGCCGCTGAAGAAGGCGCTGCTGGCGACGGGCAAGTGTCAGGATGTAGGCATGTTTCTGGACAACGCGATGGCGCAGCCGTACATGATGCTGACTCTGCGCAACATTGCCGATGGCAGTGAGCAGGAACTACGTCAGATGATCCGCGACACCGTGCAGCAGCTGGTCAAAACCGGGCTGGACAAGGACGCGCTGACTGCCTCCATCAACAGCAGCGAGTTTTCTGCCCGCCAGCCGGGCGAACCGTCGGGGCTGCTCCGCTGCATCCATGCGCTTGATGCGTGGCTTTACGGCGGCGACCCGATGCAGCCGCTCCTGTCCGAAGAGCGCTATCAGAAGCTGCGGGAAATGGCGGCGGGCGACGGCTTTGACCGCCTGATGGCAGAACTTCTGCTGGACGAAAGCACGATGAGCATCATCCGCACCGTGCCGTCCCACACGCAGGGCGACGAACTCCGCGCGGAGGAAACGGAGCGCCTGCAGGCGATTCAGGCATCGTGGACGGACGCGGACAAGGAAGCGCTGCGCGTGCAAAACGAGAAGCTGACCGCGTGGCAGCAGACCCCCGACACCGCCGAGCAGCTGGCAACGCTGCCCGTGCTGTCCTTGAGCGAAATCAGCGCAGACCCTCTGCTGATTCCCGCGGCGGAAGCGCAGTGCGGCGCGGCAAAGGTTATCACGCATGATCTGTCCATGAACGGCATCACCATCATGCACTGGTATATCTCCTTGACCGATTTCACCTTGGATGAACTCAAGCGCCTGTCGATACTGCCCGAACTGCTGGGCAAGCTGCCGACGAAGCGTCACGATTCGCTATCCCTCTTCCAAGCCATCAAGCGCGATATCGGCAAGCTGACGTTCCAGCTGCGCGTCATGTCCCGCTGTGCGGAAATGGCGACACCCGTGCTGGACGTGAGCTGCTCCGTGCTGGATGCGAACGTGGACAAGGCAGCCGCGCTCGTGCGGGAAATTCTGACCGAAACGTGCTTTGACGACAAGGCGCGTGTGCAGACGCTGATTCTCCAGTTGAGCGAGATGGCGAAGCAAAAGGTCATCAGCGACGGCCACAGGATGGCAATGTACGCCGCATCGGCGACGATGAGCGCGGCGGCGGCAGCGCGGGAAGCCTTGAACGGTCTGAGTGCCTGCATGGTGCAGAAGGCGCTGGCGGAGAATTTCGACGCACAGTACCCGGATTTCCTTGCCCTCTGCGAGCGGTGCAGCAAGGACAGCGCGGTGCAGTCCCGCGTCACGTTCAGCCTGTCCACGAATAAGGCGCTTGACCCCGCCGCGATTCTCTCCGCCTACCCGGTCGGCACGCCCATCCCGGATGCCGCGCCGTATGTCAGCGACCTGCCTGCCAAGTGCGCCTACCGCATCCCGTCGCAGATCAGCTTTGCGTCGCTGGGCTATGATTACCGCCGTGCGGGCAAGGTGTACAGCGGTATTGCGCGCGTGATGAGCAACATCCTGTCCCTGAGCTATCTGTGGAACGAAGTCCGCGTGCAGGGCGGCGCATACGGCGCAGGGCTGAACACCAGCGAGACGGGGCGCATGGTCACTTACTCCTACCGCGACCCCTCCCCGGCGCGTACGCTGGGCATCAACCGCAGCATGTCGAAGGGTCTGCGTGACTTCGTGGCGGGCGACGAACGGATTGACAAGTACATCATTTCCACCGTCGGCGAGAGCGAACCGCCGCTGGGTTCGGAGAATCAGATTCTTGTCAGCGACGAAAATCTGCTGTGCGGCATCACGCCGGAGGATCTCTGCCGTGAGCGCGCGGAAATGCTCTCCACCACCAAGGACGCGCTGCTGACGTGGTGCGGCGTGCTTGACCAGATGGCAAAGGACGGCGGCGTGTGCGTCGTCGGACATGACGGCGCGATTGCCGCTTGCGAGAAGGATGATTTGACGGTTCTGTAAGGGATATAACGTAAAAAGACCCGCTGTTCACCCCCAATGCAGGGATGGGCAGCGGGTTCTCGTATGCTATACTATTTTCACTTTCCCCATTCCACCCGAATCTCAAACGGCATCTGCGCATCCGTCGCTTCATCGTTGTCCCAAACGTGCACCTGATAGCTTTCCGGCGCGCCCCGCACAACGAAGTACAGATACTGCGTTTCCTCCGGAATATCGAAGGACACAGCGCCCCCATCTTCGGCGCAAACGTCGCTGTACACGCGCGTGCCGTCTGCCAAATACGCCACGAAACCGTAGCGCCAGCCCGGCGCGGCATCCACCGCGTTGTAAATGCGTGTGTGACCCGTCAGGTTCTCCGGGGTGGCATCGTCCCCAATATAGTACAGACCGGGGTCATCCGCCGCCAGCGCCGCGGTCATCAGCGTCATCAGCACCAGTGTGAGTGCCAACATTCGCCTGAGCTTCATGCAAATCCTCCGTTTACGGAATGCGGAATTCTGTAAACAGCGTCACAATACGCTGATTCATCAGCTTGACGCACTCCCATCTCGTTTTGGCATCCACATCCATGCGCACCCGCGCGCCGCCCTCCTGCCAGAGATTAACCCGCAGCATCCATTTATTTTCCGCATCCGGACTCGATTTGCGGATATTGAGATAGCCCGTCGCCACAGACACGGGGGTATCCGCATCATTCTCTGATCCATTCAGCCAAATGTAGCAGGTGCTGTCCGGGCGCACATCGTAATAATCCGACGAAAACAGCTGGTCATTCGCCCGAAAGCCGTTTTCCAACAATTCGGCGGTGTGCGCCCGCAGCGCTTGGAAATCAACCGCTTGAAGGGCCTCGTTCGAGATGCGTTCCGTGTAGAAATGGTAGAAGAGCGCGCCGCAGAGCAGCACGAAAAGTGCCAGTACAACAACATGCCAGCGCTTGATTTTCATTTATTCAAACCATCCCTTCGGCAGCACATCCCGCTGATGCAGCAGCATGTCGTCGAAGAGCTTCTGACCGTCCTCCAGCGTCACGCCGCCCAATTGCGGGTCGTTCATGAACGTGGAGAAACCCAGCTTGCGGTCGCAGTGCAGCGCAGCCTGCAAGGTGTTTTCCTGATTATAGACGTGGCGCGCCACCAGCGGCAGGATGTTCGACGGCATGTCGCCCGCGCAGATCGGGTCGATGCGCCCGCGCGAGAACAGCGCGTTCGTCTCCACCACCGCACCAATCGGCAGGTTCGGAATCTGCCCCTGATTCGGCACGTTCACGTTGCTGACCATGTTCCCCAGCCCCAGCAGCGCCTTGAGCAGCAAATGCCCTTCTTCGCCCGATGGTGTGAGGTCAAGCGGCTCTTTTCCGCTGAGCAGGTCGTCCGAGCGCTGCATCCGCTTCTTCAGGTCATCCTCGCGCCACGACACGGGCGTAAGGTCGAATTTCCACTGGTGCGCCGTCTCCGGGCTGTGCAGATACCACTGCGGTAGGAATTCCACCAGATGGCGGTCGCCCGCTGCTGCAATCGCCCCATAGCGCTGGAACAGGTCGAACTTGACCTTGTGCGCGCACGCGAAATGGCTGTTCATCCAATTGTCCGACCCCAGCTGAATGCCTTCGGGATGCTCCTCCACAAAACGGGCGTACAGCGGCATCAAATCCATGCCCTGATAGCTGGCAGAGGTAATCCAAGTGAAGTGGTTAATGCCGGTGACAGTGGTGTACAAGTCCTGCCGCTTCACGCCGGGAATGTGCTCCTGCTCATCCAGCATCGCGCACAGCACCTTCTGCGTGCCGAACACCTCGTGGCAGCAGCCGAACGCCTTTACCTGCGGGAATACCTCGTACAGCGTCCGCACGCAAAGCGTCATAGGGTTCGTATAGTTGATAACGAACGCATTCGGCGCGAAGTCGCGAATCGCTTCGGCAATCTCGACAAACATCGGAATCGTGCGCATTGCCCGCATGAAGCCGCCTGCGCCCACCGTGTCGCCCACGGACTGATATACGCCGACCCGCTCCGGCAGGTGTACATCGCCGCGCATATGCGCAAACGTTCCCGGCAGAATGCTGATGACGACGAAATCCGCGCCTGTGAGCGCCCCCTGCAAGGAACTGCTGACTTCAAACGTCCACTTGGATGCCGCGTCGGGATGCGCCGCCAGCATCGTGCCGATTTTCTGATTGCGCTCCGCCGCCTCGCGGTCAATGTCGTACAGCCGTACCGTGCCGCTGATTTGCCCGTCGGAAATAATGTCGCGCATGAAACCCCATGCCCATCCGCGCGAGCCGCCGCCGATGTAAGCCACCGTCAAGCCTGTCACCTTGTTGCCTTGATGCGTATACATTGCACTTTTCCTCCTTGATGGCTGGTTTTCAGCCTGTATCGACATGATAGCACAGATGCGCGGGTTTTGCAATGCGCGAAAGAGATTCATCTTTTCCATTTAATACTATTTCCAGATTCACCTGCGCCATCTGCTTGCGCCTTTTCCCTTCTGGCGTCCGCTCATTCCACTTAGCGTAGCGCTGCTACGCTGCGTTCCATTCACGTTAGCCAGAATGAAAAATTCGCGGCGCATCTTGGCGCATTCTTATCTGGAAATAGTATAATAGGCATTTATCTGCTGTAAAAAACAGCTTCCCCTTTCAGGAAAGCTGCTATCATTTTCCACTTTAGTCCTGCCCAAGCAATTCTGTCGATTCATCTTCGAGAATGTCGCCCAAAGTCATTCCCTGAATGCGGCATTGCGCCAGCGCTTCCTGCGGCGTGGCATATTCGCCAATCAGCGCATACGCCGAATCGCGCTTCACGCCCGCCAGGCAGTACTGTGTTCACCGGGTGATACATCGAATCCGTCTGAAAACGATATTCCTGCCCTCGCCAGCCAAAATCCAAGCCGAACCAATGCCCGTCGGATGGCGACCATTCCCCGGTATATTGAGAAAGTAACTGCTCACGGGTCATTTGATTCGACCGCATCTGTCACACCCGCCAAAATCCACTGAATCGTCTCATCATCCAGCAGCAGATACTGCGGCGTGACCCGCGGCTGCCACTCCGGGACGCACGCCGCCAGCGCGTCCGCATGGTGGATTGCCAAGCTGTAGCGTTCTCCATTCACGCCGGGGAAGCCCGCTTTTCCATCCGCGCTTTCCGAGTGCTGCGCCCAAAGCTGTGTCAGCACCGCCTCCCATGCGTAATATGCTTCCATCTCTGGCGACGCTGCCGGAATCGCGGCATCCTCATCCTCCTGCCGCCACAGCACCTGATACTCTTCCGGCGTTCCCTGCCGAATCTCCGCCGTCGTCGTCTGCCAGCCGGAATCGAGCGTGAAGCCGGCGTTTTGCATAGGCGTGCTTGCCGTATGCGGCACGATATGCTTTTCGGCATAGAGATAGAGGATTTCGGCGCGGCTTCCGTCAGCTGCCGTCTCCGTCACCTGCTGCCGCTTGACGTAGAGTGGGGTCATGCTTTCGTGATAGTCGAACGAAGCGACAAGTCTGCCGTCCGCCAGCTTGGACAGCTGAATCCCGTATTCGCTCGTCGGAATCGGGCGCGTTTCGTTCATCAGCCAATCGAAGCAGTATAGATTTGCCAACCCAAGGATGCACACAATCAGCGCACCCAGCAGGATATTGCGGAGGGTGCGGCGGCGCTTCTGCTTCCGCAGCGTCTGGGCGGCGGCATCGAACGCGGCGCGCGAATCCAACTCGCTTTTCTTTCCGGCGGGCAGGTCAGCTTTGAGCTGATTCATGTATGCGGCACATTCTGCGCACGTCTGCACATGCGCCGACACCATGTGATTGCTCCCGTCGCTGGCGACATCATCCAGCACCAGCGGCATCAGGTCGCGGACGACCTCACAGTCTTTCTTCATGCGTTTCGTCTCCTTTCATTGCGTCCAGCAGCATTTGCTTCGCCCGGTACGCCGTTACGCGCGCCCAGCTTTCGGATTTCCCGAACAGCGCCGCAATCTCCTTACTGGACAATTCGCAGAAGGTTTTCAGGGTGAACACCTCGCGATACGGTTCCGGCAGACGGTGGAGAGCTTGATGCGCACTCAGGGCGAGACTGTGTTCCGCGACCATCTCCGTGAAATCCGGGACGGACTGCTCCGGCACGTTGTCGAGTGGCAGCGGCGACCGCTTCCGCATGATGCGCAGAAACTGATTCCGCGCAATCGCGCAGAGCCATGTGCCGACCGAACTTTTTCCTTCGTACCGCTTCCAATTTTTCATCGCCTGATAGAACGTTTCCTGCGTGAGTTCCTCCGCAAGGTCACGATCGCGGCACAGGCGAATCAGGTAGCCGTACACCATGTCCCGGTACTGCTGATATGCTTCTTCTGCGTCAAGCATCTCCAGCACCTCCCTTCATGAAGTTAGTCGCGCGAAAACGCCAAACGTTACATCCGATTACAAAAAAACATCCGAACCGTTTGCCCGCCTATGGAGCAACCAGCCCGGATGTCTTTCTTTCGTGCGGGAAACAGGACTTGAACCTGCATGAAGTTAGCCCTCACTAGAACCTGAATCTAGCGCGTCTGCCAATTCCGCCATTCCCGCATTGGGTCAGCGTCAAAAACTCTGACAGTATTTATATTCGACGTATTTTGCAATTTTCCTGCTTGCTTTTCAAAAAAAATTTATTTTTTTGCGGATTTTTTCGGGAATCTGATTTTCGCATAGATTTGTGCTTATCATGCAGGGGAGTCACGCCCGTGTAATACAAAAATCCCCCGCTGCCAATCCAGACAGCGGGGGCAAATCCCTTAGATGCAGTGATATTCCTTGAGCAGCTTCTCGATGTCCGTGCCGGAAATCTTCTTCAGCACTTCCTTCAGCGCCAAGCGCTCCATCAGCGGCAGATCCAAGTCGGTAATCTTCTTGCCGTCGCGCAGCTGCACCGTCGCGTTCAGCAGGTCGCGGATGTCGTAGGTGCTGCCCCAGACCTCCGGAACGCCGCGGTCAACGTTCAGCAGCGTGTACACGGCAACCATCGCGGTACGCATGGAGTACTCCGTGGTGAAGATGGTGTCACGCGGCACCTCTGCGAACTGACCGAGGAACGCGAAGTTCACAGCCCCTTCCGGCACAACGTCCGGACGGTCGCCCGCTGTACGCGGCATGAAGAACGCCGTGATGTAGGGCATCATGACAGGCACCGTGTTCGCACTGTGCTCCGCCAGTTCCTCGATTTCGCTTTCGGGCACGCCCATGTGGTACAGCCACTCCATGCAGATTTCCTTGCCGGTGCAGTCACGCATGGGCTTCTTCACATAGTCGCCGGGCTTGTCGGAGAACAGACCGTACACCCACACGCACAGCTGATCCTTCGGCTGATCGCGGAACTGCTGCTGACGGTTCAGCGTCCAGGACATCAGCCAGCTGGAGTCCTTCACGGTTACGATGCCGCCGGTGACGGTATGGCCGGAGAAGGGGTCGCGCTTGCAGATTTTCTGGATATACTGCGGAATCTTGTCGTCCAGCGTGGTGACGGTCGCGCTCATCCAGTTGCTCTGCTCCGGATCGTAGCAGAACTTTTCCGGACGGCCGAACGAAGCGTCCTGCGCGGCAATCTTCTTCCACAAATCCCAGCCGTTGCCGGGCTTCAGCTCCGGGTCAAAGGGCGCGGGAGTGTTCTGGCTGCCGTAGGTGCTGCTTTCGACGCAGCCGCCGTTGGTGATGAACAGCAGGTCGTTTTCGGTCAGGTCGATCACGTCGGTCTGCCCATCATGCTCCACGGTGATGGAGGACGCCTGTTTGCGCGTCGCGGTAACGTCAAAGCGGACGTCTGTCACCTTGGTGGCGTAGTGGAACTGCACGCCATGCTCCTTCAAGTACTTCTCCATCGGCAGGATGATGGATTCATACTGATTATAGCGGGTGAAGCGCAATGCCTTGAAGTCCGGCAGCCCGCCGATGTGGTGGATGAAGCGCTTGATGTAGAGCTTCATTTCCAGCGCGCTGTGCCAGTTCTCGAAGGCGAACATCGTGCGCCAGTACATCCAGAAGTTGGAGGAGAACACCTCGTCGTCGAACACATCGGTGATACGCTTGTCATACAGCTGCTCATCCGGCGTGAAGAAAAGGTGCATGATTTCCATCGCGCCCTTGTCGGAGATGGCGAACTTGCCGTCCGTGTGGGCATCCTGCCCCTGTTTTTCGGTCGCGCGGCACAGGGAGAAGTTCGGGTCTTCCTTGTTCAGCCAGTAATACTCGTCCAGCACGCTTGCGCCTTCGGTCTCAATGGACGGGATGGAGCGGAGCAAATCCCACATGACCTCGAAGTGGTTGTCCATTTCGCGGCCGCCGCGCATCATGTAGCCGACATCATACTTCCGGCCATCGCACGCGCCGCCGGACACCGGGTCTTTCTCGAAAATGTGGATGTGCTCGCCCTTCATCTGACCGTCGCGCACCAGATAGCACGCCGCCGTCAGGGATGCCAGACCTGCGCCGACAATATAGGCGCTCTTGTGGTCAACGCCTTCCGGCTTCTTGGGATGGGCAAAGGCTTCATAGTTACCGCTGGAATAATACATAAGTTCGTCCTCCTTCAATCAGACGCAGTGGAGAAAAATTGTTGTTCATCCGAAGCGCGCTTCATCTCGCTTCGTGCCTGTATGATACCCCGATTTTCCCCGGAATACAATAAACAAACCGCGGCCGGTGTAAAAAAACCTGACACAAACGGCAGTTTGATAAAGGCACTACCGCATTTGTGCGGTGTCACCTAAAACAGCTGGCGAGTTTTTCATAGCCTGCGCTTTTTGTGTTCTTTCCGCCCGAAAGCATTGACGCACCGCGCCGAATCCTGTATCATGAAGCTGTTCATTCGGCTGTTTTCGCCCGTTTGGGCATTGTGCATATTATGAAAGGAGTCCTTTCCTCATGGCGATGAATCTGACCCAGAAAATCCTGTCCGCGCACCTGCTCAGCGGTGAACTGATTCCCGGCTCGGAAATCTCCATCCGCATTGACCAGACGCTGACGCAGGATTCCACCGGCACGATGGCGTACCTGCAGTTCGAGGCGATGGGCGTCAAGCGCGTCAAGACAAAGAAGTCCGTGGCGTACATTGACCATAACACGCTGCAAACTGGCTTTGAAAACGCGGATGACCACTATTACATCCAAACGGTGACGAAAAAGCATGGCATTTACTGCTCTAAGCCCGGCAACGGTATCTGCCATCAGGTGCAGCTGGAGCGCTTCGGCGTGCCGGGCTACACGCTGCTCGGCTCGGACAGCCATACGCCCACGGGCGGCGGCATCGGGATGCTTGCCATCGGCGCGGGCGGACTGGGCGTTGGGGTTGCGAGCGCGGGGGGCGGCGGCGCGTATTATCTGGCGTGCCCGCGTGTCGTCGGCGTGCGTCTGCATGGCAAGCTGTCCTACGGCGTTGCGGCGAAGGATATTATTCTGGAAGTCCTGCGCCGGCTGACCGTCAAGGGCGGTGTCGGCAAGGTGATGGAGTACATCGGCGACGGCGTGAAAACGTTGAGTGTCCCGGAGCGCGCGACGATTACGAACATGGGCGCGGAACTCGGCGCGACGACCTCCATCTTCCCGTCGGATGAAGTGACCCATGCGTTCCTCAAAGCGCAGCAGCGCGAGCAGGACTTCGTGCCGCTGTCCGCAGACCCGGATGCGGCGTATGACGAAATCCTCGACATTGATTTGACCGCGCTTGAGCCGCTCGTCGCGAAGCCCCATATGCCTGACATCGTGGAAACCGTCAAGCAGTGCGGCCCGATTAAGGTCGATCAGGTGTTTATCGGTTCCTGCACGAACTCCTCCTATACGGATATGATGCGCGTTGCCCGCATTTTGAAGGGCAAGACTGTGCACCCGGACGTGAGCCTTGTCATCGGCCCCGGATCGAAGCAGGTGCTGACGATGCTGGCGCGCAACGGCGCTTTGGCGGACATGATTGCGGCGGGCGCGCGCATTCTGGAATCCGCCTGCGGGCCGTGCATCGGCATGGGACAGTCGCCGCGCACGAACGCTGTCTCCGTTCGCACGAACAACCGCAATTTCTACGGCCGCAGCGGCACAAAGTCCGCCGGTATTTACCTGGTCTCCTGCGAGACGGCGGCTGTCACGGCGCTGACTGGCGTGCTGACGGATCCGCGCTGCCTTGACATTGACCTCGACATCCCGATGCCGGAGACGTACACCGTCAACGACAATCTGGTCATCCCTCCGGTCGCGCCGGGCGAAGAGGACACGGTGGAGGTCGTCCGCGGCCCGAACATTCAGCCCTTCCCGCTGGGCAAGCCGCTGGCGGATGCCATTTCCGGCAAGGTGCTGCTGAAGATGGAGGACAACATCACCACCGACCACATTGCGCCGTCGGATGCGAAGCTCCTGCCGTTCCGCTCGAATGTGCCGTACTTGTCGGACTTCTGCCTGACCCCCGTGGACGCGACGTTCCCGGCGCGCGCGAAGAAGGAAGGCGGCGGCATCCTCGTTGCGGGCATGAACTACGGGCAAGGGTCGAGCCGCGAACACGCCGCGCTTGTCCCGCTGTATCTGGGTATCCGCGCTGTCGTTGCGAAGTCGTTCGCCCGTATTCATCAGGCGAACCTCATCAACAATGGCATTCTGCCGCTGACGTTCCAGAATGAGGCGGATTACGACCGCATCGCGCAGGGCGACACGCTGAGCCTGCCGAACGTCCGCGAGACGGTGGAAAGCGGCAGCGACACGTTCGTGCTGCACAACGACACAAAGGACGAGGATTACATTGTGCTGATGCCGCTGACCGCGCGCCAGCAGGGCTGCATCCTCTATGGCGGACTGCTGAATTATACAAGAGAGAGCGCAAAGGCGGAATAAGATAGTTTGTCCCCCGGAAGTATGGGCTTCCGGGGGATTTTGCGTTATTATTTCAGGGGGAATAGAGAGACTTGCGAAAATCTGCTGCTTTTGCTACAATCAAGGGGGAAGGAGGCTGTCCTGATGAAAAATATCAAGTACACCGTCACGCATCCTATCTTTGTGTTCATGAAGAAGCATTTTTGCCCGCACTGCAAGGCAGCACTCACAGTGGAAACGGCGCATCATTTGGTGAACTCCCGTTCCGAAGAAGCGAAGAACTACGATTTTTCCACGGAAGACGGCAGGATGATTGGCACAGTTGACTTCCGCAATCCGTATTTTGCCTGCCCGAACTGCCATGCGGAGTTTTCTGTGGAAGAATTGTGGAAAATGGAGAAGGGAAAAAGGGCAAGCAGATAACGCAGGTGAATTGAAAAAATCGTATGAAGCACAAAATAGCCGGGGACTGCCTTTCCAGCAATCCCCGGCTTTCGTAATTCCTATGAATTTTTATACTATTTCCAGATGAGAATGCGCCAAGATGCGCCGCGAATTTTTCATTCTGGCTAACGTGAATGAAACGCAGCGTAGCAGCGCCACGCTAAGTGGAATGAGCGGACGCCAGAATGGAAAAGGCGCAAGCAGATGACGCAGGTGAATCTGGAAATAGTATTACTTAACTTCCAGCAGGTTCTTGCATTCCGCGAACGCGCGGCGGCCAATGATTTCAATCGTCGCGGGCAGGGTTACGCTCTTGAGCTTCGTGTTGCCCTCGAACGCCTGCGCGCCGATTTCCACCACCGGCAGACCCGCCACCGTGTTCGGAACGGTCAGCGTCGATGCCGTGCCGTTGTACTTGACGACCACAATGCCCGTCGAGTCGTCACGAACCGCGAACACGAAGTCGCCCGTCACGGTGAATGCCTTGTTGACAGATTCCAACTCCGTATTGCCGGACAGCGCCTTAATCGTGATGGTGTAGTCGCCCGGCTGCAGCAGCTTCAGACCCGGCACCGTGTAGTTCAGCGCCGCCGTTTCGCCCAGCAGCGCAGCCGTGCCATCCGGCGTGGTCAGCAGCAGCTGATACTTCGTTGCGCCGCCAGCAGCCGTCCACGTCACCGTCAGGTCGTCGCCCTGCTTCGCGGCAGGAACGGTCACAGTCAGCGGATCATCGGTCACATACAGCGTCAGGGACTGCGCCGGGGAAAGCTCGCCAGCGGTCGTTCCGTAGTAGGACTTAAACTGAATCGTGCGGACACCGTTGCCGCTGCCCAGCGAAGCGAAGGCGCGCTCGATAACCGTCACATCGCCAGTCGTCGGATAGCTGGTATTTGCCTTGCCGTCCACATACAGGACGACCTTTGTCGCGTTCTTGGTGTTGACCGTGAACGTCACCGGCACATTCAGCTTCACGCGGCTGGGATTCATGGTGAAGTTGACGACTTCCGGCTTGTTGACCACGGTCGTCGTCAGTGTAATCGTGTACGCCTTAAACTTTTCGCCCGCGGTCGTGCCGTTGTAAGGCTGGAACTGAATCGTACGGACGCCGCCATTATTCCCCAGCGACGAGAACGACATCGTGAACTCGTACTTCGACATGCTGGTCGTTACGTCCTCAAAGCGGCGGTTCACCTGCCCGTCGACATACATCAGCAGCTTCGTTGCGTTGTCCAGATAAACAGTGAATTTAATCTGCTCGCCCAGCACCGCGGTCGTCTTGTCAATCTTGACATTCGCAATCACGGGGGCAGCAGACGAACCGCTCGTCAGGGAAATGGTCGTTGCGGAGGTCTTGTCGCCGCCGACTGCGCCGTTGTAGGCTTGGAACGCAATGGTACGCTTGCCCCCGTTGTTCCCCAGCGAAGAGAACGCCATGGTGAAGGTGTATTCCGTCATATCAGGGGTGATGTTCTCGAAGCGGCGGTTGACACTGCCGTCGATGTACATCAGCACCTTCGTGGCGTTCTTGATGCGCAGGGTGAAGGTGATATTTTCGCCCAGCGTCGCGTTCGGATTGCTGATTTTCAGCAGCTCAACCCGCGGCTTGTTCGCCACGCTGATGGTAATCGTCTTGGTGTCGGACATAGCGCCGGGCGTGTTGCCATTGTAGGGCTGGAACGCCACCGTGCGCACGCCGCCGTTTGAGCCGAGCGTCGAGAAAGACATCTGGAACGTCGTTGCGCCGTCCTTCACGTCGTAGATGTAGCGGTTCAGCTTGCCATCAATGTAGACACGCATCTTCGTTGCGTTCTTGGTGTTGATGGTGAAGGTGATGGTTTCGTTCAAATCAACCGTGGATTTGTTCAAACTCCAGCTGGTCACGGTCGGCTTGTTCGGGCTTTCGTTTGCGACAGTCACAACACGTTCGGAGGTCTTTTCACCCGCCGTCGTGCCGTTATAGGCTTGGAACGCAATGGCGCGCTTGCCCCCGTTGTTCCCCAGCGAAGAGAAGGACATGGTGAAGGTGTATTCCGTCATGTCGGGGGTGATGTCCTCGAAGCGACGGTTGACACTGCCGTCGATGTACATCAGCACCTTCGTGGCGTTCTTGACGCTCAGGGTGAAGGTGATGTTCTCGCCCAGACCCACGGTCGTCTTGTCGATATTCTTTACCGTTACCTGCGGCTTGACAGACGGCTTCGTCAGCGTAATCGTTTGTTCAGCGGACTTTTCGCCGGGCGTATTGCCGTTGTAGGCTTGGAACGCGATGGTGCGCTTGCCCCCCTTGCTCCCCATCGAGGAGAAGGACATGGTAAGCGTCGACGTGTCGGTGGGCACGTCGTAGATGTAGCGGTTGACGCTGCCGTCAATGTACATCAAAATCTTGGTGGCGTTCTTCGTGTGGATGGTGAAGGTGATATTCTCGCCCAGCTCCGCCGTCGCCTTGTCCATTTCGAACGTCGGTTTGCCCGGAATAATCACATCCGCGCGGTCGATGTTTTCGAGGTCATCCGGCACGTCCGTAGGCGCGGGGGTCGACGCGGGTTCCTCGGTCGGCACGACAGCAGGTTCCTCAGTCGGCACAACAGCGGGCTCTTCCGTCGGCTCAACAACGGGTTCCTCGGTCGGCTCAACAACGGGTTCCTCGGTCGGCACAACAGCAGGTTCCTCGGTCGGCTCAACAGCGGGTTCCTCGGTCGGCTCAACAACGGGTTCCTCAGTCGGCACGACAGCGGGCTCTTCGGTCGGCATGACAACAGGTTCTTCGGTCGGCTCAACAACGGGCTCTTCCGTCGGCATGGGCGTGGGCGCAGGGGTCGGCACGGGCTCTTCCGTCGCAGCCGCAAGCACCAGCAGGGCACTGGGCATTTCCACGCCGCTCGCGAAAACACCGGTGTGACGTTGATTCTCAATGCCCTCTTCCGGTACGGGATGCACTGCATCCGCCGCCAGATAGCCATATGCAACGCCAGCCGTCTTGTCATACACGCAGACGGAAATCCGTTCGTTCAGCTGACCCTTCTGCGGACGATGCGTCACATACACTACGCCAGTTACCTGACCAACCAGCTCATCGCCCGTCGGATTCAGGTACAGCTGTGCGCTGCTGAACGTCGCGGCAAAGCCGGAGTCAAAGAACTCGTTATCCAGCACGGAGCGGCTGTAATCTACGGCTGCTTCGTCCGCGATTTCGGGTGCTTCCGTTACCTCGGGAACATCCGTCGTTTCGGGGATTTCTGTTGTTTCGGGAACATCCGTCGCTTCGGGCGCTTCCGTTGCTTCGGGAACATCCGTCGCTTCGGGGATTTCCGTTGCTTCAGGAACATCCGTCGCTTCGGGGATTTCCGTTGCTTCGGGAACATCCGTTGCTTCGGGGATTTCCGTTACCTCAGGAACATCCGTTGCTTCCGGTGCTTCCGTCGGCACGACCTCAACCGTTTCCGCCGACGGAGTTTCCGGCTCTTCTGCAGCCGCCGTCAGCACTGTTCCCATACTGCCCGTCACCATGAATACAGCCAGCAGGAAAGACAATGCCTTTCGCATCCACTTTTTGTCCTTCATCGTCCTCACTCCTTGTTCTGTGCAATCTTCCGGCACGACGTATGGTTGTGCCAATGGCAAGCGATTGCTGCTTTCCATCTTTCTTTTCGCGGCGAGCCGCAGTGCTCCCGGTGGATATAGCAATCTCTTTCCCAATTCCAGCTATATTGTAACAAATTACAAGTCGGCTGTCAATACTTACCGCGCAGAAAGCCGCATTTTATACGAAAATCAAGGAACTTTCTCTGCATCTGTCTCGCGGAACTGATTTTTCCATTGCTGAATCGCCGTAGTCGGCAAATCAATTTGCGTCTCCCATGCGGAGCAGATGCGCTCCTCCAGCACATCCAAATTCCCGCCGCGGGGCAGGACGGGCAGATTCGTGTCCTTCGCGATTTCACTTGCGCGGTTGTCTACCGCCAGAATCAGGCTTCGGCAGCCCATGTTCATTGCGTGGATGCCGCCGTGCAGCCGCGTGCCAACGTAGTCAATCCCGCCTGACGCCAAAAGCGCTGTGTAATCTCGCAGATTCGGCTGAATCAGGTGCAAATTCTGCGTCACGCGCGCATCCATTTGGCGCAGGCAGGCGTAGTCCTCAACTGCTTGCAGCCACACATACACCTCGCGATAGTGCTTTTGCAGCATGGTCAGCATCCGCGCATCCTGCTCCGGGCTGCTGCGGTAGTCCGTCAGCGTTGTCACGACGCGCTCCGCCTTGTGCGTCGGAATCTGCGCGCATTTGTCGGCTGTCAGCCCCCACATTGTCGGGCACGCCGTATTCAGCACGTTCGTGATGCCCAGCTTCAGCAGGCGCTGGCGCGTGTATTCGTCGCGCACCGCGTGCAGGTACTGCCCATCCAGCAGCGTTTTTAGAATCCGCTTCGTGTACCCTGTCGGCTCGTCCTGGTATTGATACCACCCCGCGCCCAGCAAAATGACATGCGTGCGCTGAAATTTCTCACGAATCAGGCGGAAATTCAGCAGCTCCCGCTTGTGCAAATCGCCGCAGCGCATCATCACCGCGTCCCGCAGGCGGATATTCCACATCCTTTGGCGGCGCATGTCCGAGGAAAGCAGATTCGTCCCGCAGACAAATGCGTAATCCGCACTGCCGACGTGCTTCATCGATACTTTCGACAGCCTGTCCCGAACCGGGACGGCGACGGACAGCTGCACAGGAAAGCAGTCGTGCAGCACATGCTCACAGGCGTTGCGGATGATGAAATCTCCCTGATTCGCTGTTGAAATGGTAGGGTCAAAACGCACAATTTTACGGCAGTGCTGCATTTCCTGATCAATCATGCCTTCTTCCTCCATTTGCGCAAGAAACTCCGCCCTTTTTCAAGCATCCAGCGATATTCTGCCGTCCGCCCCAGCGCCAGCGTGTACAGGAGCGCCGTCACCGCCGCGCAGGTGATGCCCTTGAGGATAATCCACATCAGCGTATGCCCCATCTGTGCGCACAGCATCAGCGACAGCAACATCACCGCGCCGTTGAGCAGCAGCAGGCCGCCCTGCGCCTTGAAATACGCGGCAGCACTGCGCCCGAAGGTGCGATGGAACAGCACTTTCGGCTCATACCAGAAGATGGTGCATAGCCGCGCCAGCCCTGTTGCGCCGATGATGCCCGCCACGCCGAAGAAGTGCCCCAGTAGGATGGACAGCAGGATGTTGACCAGCGCCGTCATAAACATAACATACTTCATTTGCCGAAAAAGCCCCAGCGTTTCGCGGTACATCCACACGGGCGCGACGATGGTGCTCAGGTAGAATGTGAACAGCACCGCTGCTACCGTCCCTGTGTCCATCAGGTATTCTTCGCCCACCCAGATGGGGATGAAGTCCTGCACAATCGCGCCGTACGCGGCGACGCAGAAGCCCGTAATCGCCCCGAAGAGGACAATCAGGTTGCGGAACATGGCGTACGACTTTTCCGAATTCTTCTCGGCATTCAGATTTCCCAAGCTGGCGGAAATGCCGGTAATCACGATGGAGACGAATGTCGTCACATACGTCGTCAGCGACGCGTAGTTGGAGTAGTAACCGACGAACACTGTGCCCAGCATGACGGAAATCAGGATGTTGTCCGTGTTGTTGATGAGTATTGTCGCCAGCTTGTAGAGAAACATGGAGCGGATGTTGTCGTTCAGCTCCTGCTTGCGGTGCATCAGCTCGTGTTTCTGCTTTTCCCGCAGGAAGGGGTACATCTTATCCGCTAAATGGCTCAGTACCGCGTTCTGCAGGAGGGTGCAGGCGATCTGAATCAGCAAATAGCCCAGATAGCTGCCCCAAATCAGCAGGCACGCGATCTGCGCCGCATACTGCACCACCAGCGCCGCGGCGGAAACCATGTTCTGCAAATATGCCTTCTGGTCAGCCTGAATCAGCGTCGTTTTGTAGATGACCAGATAGGATGCCACGGAGTTCGCCAGGTACAGCACATAGTAGACGATTAGCTGTGCCATCGGCAGCTCACTGCTGATGATGAGCGGCAGGAAGGGGATTACCGCCGCGCCCAGCAGCGCTACCGCCAGCGCAATCAGGCGGTAAATGCGACGATAATAGCCCAGCAGGTGCTGGATTTCGCCCGTGTCGCCCCGGTGCAGCGGTGCGTACAAGCTGTACACCAACACGTTGCCCACGCCCAGCTCCGCCAGTGACAGCATGGCCAGAATGTTGCTGTACAGCCCGTTGACACCCGTATAATCCGCGCCCAGCCGGCGCACAAACACCGTTCGCACGGCAAAAGCCAACAGCAGCGTAACCACCTGCCGCACTGCGCCTACACCGATGTTGCGCGCTGTGTTTTCGCTCCTTGATGCTGTGTTCATGATTCCTCTCCGCCTGTTTCGCCTGTCTGCTCCTGCGCCGCGTCCTCCGGCTGCGTGTTAAACGTCAGGCGCAGTTTTTCCGGCGGCACAGTGCATCGCCACCTGCGTTTCCTCTGCCTGCGCGCATTTGCCGGCAGATCAGGCGTGTCCTCCGCGTCCGGCTGCCACTTGCCCAGCAGTCCCAGAAACAGTATGTTCAGGAAAACGCCCTCCGTGTTGATGCACAGGAAATACAGCAGGAAAACGCCCAGCACATACAGCAGCCGCGCCTTGGCAAATTTGGTGCGGATACCGCGGTACGTCAGCCACAGCCAAACGGCCGGGAGAATCAACCCTGTATCCATGACGAAGGCGGCAAAGCCGTTGGAAATGTTCTGCACCCTGTGTTCCAGCAGGATTTCCGCCTTCCGCTCCGAGAAAACGCCCTGCCCCGCAATGGGGGATTCCAGTCCGATTTCAAAGCCGCTGAAGGTGTCGTTCCACCGCGTGTAGAACGAACCGCCGGAATTTCGTCCGATAATCTTGTTTTCCACCACGCCCGTGACAGACTCGATGACAAACAGCAGTACCAGCCCAATGAACGCCGCCATCTTGATGCTGCGCGCCATTTTCCCGCCCTTTTTGCGGAATGCCACCGTCAGCAGCACAACGCCCAGACAAATAAAGCCTGTTGTGGACAGCGTGCTGAGGATGGTGACGATCAGCAGCGCAATTGCCCAGCAGTATTTCTTCTTGCTCATGCCCATGCGCGTTTCGTCGCTCATCAGGAACAGCAGCGCGAAGTTCAGGAAAATCTGGTGGCTGCCCGGCTCGTTGAACATGCCCGCATTGCGGTGGAAAACCGGGATGTTCAGCCAGCCTAAGGTGAAATAAGGCGTCAGATAAAATCCGTTGACGCTGGAAACTTCGTAGTGCAGCAGCGGCAGCGGCAGCGACAGCAAATCGCCGATGACGAAGGAAATCAGGCTGATGGCCGCCTCTGCCAGCATGACTTTGGTATACAGCCGCATATACGTCCGATACCCGATGCAGCTTTGCAGAACCAGCACATAGCCGATGTTGCAAAGCCAAATGACAATATCGTTGATGTGGATGCCGTTCTGCGGGTTGACAAAGCTCGTCAGCAGCAGCGCCGCCGTCAGCAGCAGCGTCAGGCGTATGTTCTGGGCGCTGATTTTCGGATGGTGCGCCCGCGTCAGCAGCAGAATCGACGCAATCAGCATGGCTGCCATCAGCGGCATCCGCAGCACCTGAAAATACAGCGAACCCATGCCCAGCACGCCAATCAGCACACAGAGTGCATCCACATGGTTCTTTGTGATTCGGATTTTCATCGTGCAATCTCCGTATAAATCTGATGCAGTATCTCCAGATTCTTCTGCGCATCATGCATTTTTCCAGCGTGTTCTCGCCCGGCGCGCGCCATCTGCGCCGCTTTTTCCGGATGCGCGAACATCTCGCAGATATCATATGCCAGCAAATGCGGGTCGTCTGCCGGATAAATCAGCCCTTCCACGCCGTGCGTCATCAGACAGCGCACGCCGCCGACATCCGACGCAATGCACGGTACGCCAAGCAGCATCGCCTCGCCCAGCGAATTGGGGGAGTTTTCAATGCTCGACGGCAGCACAAACACCTGACTTTTTAGATACCGCTCCTTCATTTGCTGTGCATTCAGGCTGCCGGTAAAAACAACATGGTCGTAGAGGTCGTTTTCGCGCAGCAGACGGTGGATGTACCGTTCATAGGCATTGCGCGCAAACGGCGGAATGCGCCCATAGTCCTTGCGCCCCACATAGAGCTTGACATCGGGATAGCGCTTGCGGACAATCGCCAGCGCCTGCAATAGCAGATGCAGCCCCTTGAGTGGCACATGCGCCTGACTGCAGAAGAGACTGTGCGGCTCGCAGCTGTCCAGCGACCATTCGCCGGTGTAGAACTCGTCCCGCAGCGTCTCATTGTTGAAATGATAGGCCGCCTGCGGGGCAAGCTCCGCCATGCAGGCAGCATCCCAATCGGTGCGCCCGATAACGTGCTGCACCCTGCGCAGGGCTTCCTGTTCATACTGCCCGACGCGGCGGTAGATTGCTTCCTGCCGGACGATATTGCCCTTCACCAAGTCTTTCAGCGTGTGCCCGTGGCAGACGTGTTCCGGCAGATAAGCGCGATAATGCTCCGCGTATATGGACAGAAGCCCCTGTATGGAAATTACAATCCGCTCGCGCATCCCCAGGTGTTCCGCCGCGTCAACCATGGCCAGCGTGTGCTGATTTTCCGTGCCCCAGAGGTGAATGACATCCGGCTGCTCTTTGCGCAGAATTTCCTCCAGCTGCCGGGTATAGGCTTCCCCGCAGCGCTGCGCAGGGCGTGTGGGGTTGACAAGCCCATAATAGCGGTAACCGTCCACTTCGCCCGTCAGCGCTTTCGGCGCGTCAAACACATACGTCAGCGCCGCATCCGGCCGCTGCGTCAGCCGCCGCGACAGCCCGACCAGCCAGCCCACGATATACACCGGGGGAAGCGATTCTTTTTCCGCAATGGCAGGGAGGATAATATTCCCCATCCACATGACCTTCACGCTTCAGCCCCTCCTTTCACTTTGCGCTGTGCGGCATGGTTATTCCGCTGCGCCCCGCGTCAGAAAATCCCGCAGCTTTTCCCGCTCCTGCGCCTGCGATTGGCAGTAGTGCGCAATGTTGCGCACATAGCGGTCATGCACGGCTTCATCCAGCAGCCTTTCCGGCGCAAAATCCGCCATGCGGGATACCGTTTTGCCCAATTCGTTTGCTTCCACCATTTGCAGCGTCCCGCAGCGGCTGCCCACAATCGGCACGCCCCGGAAGAGAATATCGAATACAACGCCGCTGCTGTGCAGGGAGTAATTCTCCGAATAGTTTAGGATGCAGTAACGGCATTGGCGAATCGCCTCGTCATACGCCGCTTCGGACAGGTATTCCAGCCGCAGCTCGATGTTCTTTGCGCCCGCGCAGACTGCCCGCAGCTCCGCCTCCAGCGGCGCTTCCTGCACCCGACCTGCAATCAGCACCCGATACGGCGTGTTCCGCAGCTGCTTTGCCGCTTCAACAACGCCTTTGTCCGACGTAATCAGCCCGACCATGCCGAAATCATAGCGCTTCTGCGCATACGGCACAGGCGGCTGCATCGTTCCTGTGCTGATGTAATCGGATACGACGCACATCGGCCGCCCATACGCCGCGCCAATGGCTGCATTGGGGCAGATAACGCCGCTGATTTTCCGCCTGCACAGCGCATACAGCCCCCGCTTCAGCACCGAATTGACGCCGTCGGTGCTGTACTGGATGGCGTAGACCCGCGTTTCTTTCTTCTTGAACAGTGCAAGCCCCAGATACGCTGTTGCGACGGCGCTGCACTGGAGGACAATCACGTCATCCTGCGCTTCCCGCAGCAGCGCGCGCACGTTCTGGAACACGGCGCGTTTGTTGCGCACCGCCGAACTGCCCACGATGTAATCATGCGGCAGACGAATCAGCTTGTCCCCGAAGCGGTCGCCGTACACCGGCCCGCCCGCAATGCGCACATCCATCTCCGCGCCGAACAGGTCAAGATAATTCTGCGCGACGGTGAAATAATGCCCAGCGGCAATGCCGTCCGTGCTGGTGCTCCGTACATCTGCCACAATCAGCCGCATGATGGTTCGTTCCTTTCGCCGCTTTTCTGCATCGCCTTGCTGTAAATCGCCATCAGCCGACGATAATTTGCTTCCGCCGTGAAATTCTCCTGATACGTTTTCAGCGCGCCTTCGCTGACGGATTCCGCGTGCTGCAGCCGGTTGAGCGTCTGCGCCAGCTGCTCCGCCGAGTCCGCCGGAAACTTGAAGCCCGTCACGCCGTCCGAAATCAGGGAACCCGCGTTGCCTAAATCCGAGCAAATCACCGGCGTGGCGGCGCTGAAGGCTTCCACAATTGTCATCGGGAAGCCTTCATACCACTGCGTTGGCAGAATCAGCGCCTTGGACTGCCCCATCAGCGCCCGTGCCGCCGAATTTGGCACAAAGCCGCGCAGCTCCACCTGCTTCAGCTTTTCCCGCGTCAGATATTCGCGGCACCATGCTTCCTCCGGCCCTGTGCCGCAGATGATTAGCTTCATCCCCCCGCCTGAACGCTCGTAGCGCGCCCACGCTTCCAGCAGCAGCCGAATGCCCTTGAGCGCATCCAGCCGACCGATGTACACCACCTGATTTTCGCGCGCCGCGTATGGCACAATCGTCTCCGGCGGTTCCACAAAGTTCGGCTTTACGGACACGTTTTCCGGCGGAATCTGCTCAAGCGCCAGCAGCTTCTGTCGGTTGAAGTCCGTCAGGGTGATGTAATGCAGGCGGCTGTACGTTTTGAGGGCGCGGTGCAAACGTGTGCTGAGCACGCAGAGCACCGTCTGCAGACGGCTGCCGCGGTAGCAGCGGTGCTTCACCGCGCAGTGCAGTCCCTTTTTCACGCAGTCCTCGCAGATATGGCCGTCGCGGTAGAAAAGCGCGTTCGGGCAGAGCAGACGGAAGTTGTGCACCGTCTGCACCACGGGAACGCCCTCGCGCAATGCCGCGTAATACACTGCCGGGCCAATCAGCGGCAGCGTGTTGTGCACATGCACCAGCGAAATCCGGTTTTCGCGGATGCTCCGTCGAACCTCGCGGCATGTACGGATGCTGAAAAACATCCCCAGCGCACTGCGGATTTTCTCCAGCGCTCCCATGCGCGAAATCTCCTCGTTCCGCCGCACATACAGCGCCGCAGCGTGACCGTGCGTTTCCAGCAGGTGCTTCTCGTTCGCCACAACGACATCCTCGCCGCCGGGAACCTGATAATAATCGTGTACCAGCAGTACAGCGGGCTGTTTTGTCGCTTGCTGCATTTACTTTCTCCTGATGGTCGCGTTCCAGATGAATTTCAGATTCGTGCTCCAGTAGCGCTGGAATAGCCGCTTCGGGTCTTGCATCAGGCGATAGAGCCATTCCAGGCTGTGCTTCTGCATCCATAACGGGGCGCGCCTCACGTTGCCCGAAAAGAAATCAAAGCCCGCGCCGACGCCAATCATCAGCCCATGCACACGCCCTTGGTGCGCCGCCATCCAGCGCTCCTGCTTCGGCGCTCCCAGCCCGACCCACACAAAATCCGGCTGCGCCTGATTGATGCGCGCCACGGCAAGCGCATCTTCCTCCGGTGTCAGTTCGCGGAAAGGCGGCACGTCTGTACCCGCAATTACCAGCCCCGGATACTCCTGCTGCAGGCGCGCAATCATTTTCTCCTGCACTTCCTGCGTGCTGCCGTAGAAATAATGCCGCCAGCCGTGTGCCGTGGACTGCCGAAAGACCTCCATCATCAGGTCAGGCCCGGTTGTCCGCTGAATCTGCGGATACCCGCGCCGCCGCGCTTCCTGCGCCAGCGGATTGCCATCCGGAATCGCCATCAGACCGCCGTTCTGCACGGCACGGTAGTCCGCATCCTCGTAACTGACGACGGTTGTATGTACATTCGATACGCAGATGTAATCTCCCTGCAATTGATGAATATTCTGCGCCAAATATTTCAGCAGCCAATTCATGTTGATGACTGCAATGTTGACCCCTAAAATCGGACAGACCGGAATTTCACGCTTGTCCACTTTGCGGCAGTATTGCGCTGCTCCTTCGTGCGCCGTGGCAAACACCCCTTTCCCCGCTTCCCCAGCAAGAAACCTTGATACTATTTCCAGATTCATCTGCGCCATCTGCTTGCGCCTTTTCCCTTCTGGCGTCCGCTCATTCCAC
>ERZ780046.120-NODE-120-length-33872-cov-8.081083_pt1 | contig 33872 bp, 55 predicted proteins | sample MGYA00511848_ERZ780046 | MGnify/ENA primary metagenome ERZ780046 (study PRJEB29588, sample SAMEA2147983) | human gut metagenome | biome: human gut; feature: human-associated habitat; material: faeces | place: Denmark | collected 2008/2010 ...
GAGGCCGTCCCCTTGGCGGGAGCGGTCGCCGTAGCGGGAGCCGTCGCCGTAGCCGTAGCCGTAGCCGGAGCTTACAGCCAGAAATGCTTTGATCTTCTCAGCCCGCGCACTCATCGCTTCCACTCCTTCACGTTACTGATAGACGTCGCGGCCTGCTCGGTGCAGGGGATCACCTGGATCACGCCGGTCACGTCCATCTCCGGCACCACCACGGTAAACTTGCAGTCGCCGGGGGTCTTGGTGCCGTCCATGGCCAGCTGCTCGATGGCGCACGCGCCGTTCCAGTACCAAAGCTTCCGCACGTTGGTCATGGTGGCCTCCGTGCCTCTGCGTTCCTTGATGGCGCCGAAAAACACGCCTGCGCGGTCGCACCGCACGATGTACATCTGCTCTTTCTTCTCGTTCATGGTCTTTTTCCTCCGTATTTTTTAATTTCACCGGGTTCCCGGCGGTTTACTGTTTCCATCGGCACCCGTCACACGCGCCCTCGTGTGCGTGTTTATACTTCCCGCAGTATTGGCATAGCTCGTTCCGCATCGCATGAATGTCGCTTGGTGTATAGCCAGTGTCCTCGTAGGCGGCGAGGCGTAGGAGCATTTTGCACATGATAGGGTTATCTGGAACCAAGGTCACGCCTACAAGTTCCCCTGGGAACACAGTGCCGCTGCCAATTTTCTTCGTCAGCCGTTCCATCACCGCTCCCTATTCCGCAGAGCATCTACCAATTTTCTGTTTTGTAGGCCGTAGTGGTAATCATCACGACGACCGTCGTCGTAGATGTTCTCCACATACAACTCATTATTTTCCCAATTAGCTACCTTGGCGATGGGAAAATGGACTGCTCTACCACATCCGTTGTTCTCACCGATTGTGGCAAACACGATCTGTTTCGCCTCCTTGGGAAGATCATGTACCAGAGCAAAGCGCAAAAAGCGCCATTCACTCCAGGTGAGATTTTTCTCTTTGTACGCTGCGCAGAATGCGGCGGCCACTTCCTTTGCAGGGTGCTTTCCTACCATCACCTGCAGCAATCCTTCCATCTTCTGATTCATTGCAGTTTCTCCTTTCATCTTCTCGATCTGCGCATCCCGCCGCAGTACGGTATCCCGCAGGGCGGCGTTTGCCTGCAACAGCTCCTCGATGTGCCGCTGCTGGTTCTCAATCAGGTCAGCAGCGGCATCCAACACTCGTTCTTGGCAACTCTGCTTATCGTTGTAGATTGTGCAACCATGACACTCTCCCTCGGCACAGCACCGCAGCGCGGTCACGATCTCTTTTTGTGTCATGTATTCTCCCTCCGCATATACTCTTCAAAACTGCACGACTTAAACGCAGCCCGCATATTCACCCATCTGGCGAGGTGTTTCTGCTTGGCAGTCGGCTCCCCGCCGTCATAGTCGCGGTATGGCTGTGCGAATGGCTGTACGCCCATGTCCCGAAGGGCAAGTATGCGCTTGTGGCTTTCCTCCACATCCTGCACCAGCACATAGCACCAAAACCGCCACGGCTGCACGCCAGCCTCTCTCAGATACGCCGTGGCCTGCTCAATCACCGGCAGCATGGCGGAGGTGTCGCAGCTCATACGTACAAATCGGATCCATTTCAGCCCCGCCAGCAGATTTGCCGCCTGCGGCGTAATGAGCCGCGCATCCAAGCCCTGATTGAAGTCCACCCGCACATTCTCGCGCCCCATGCGTTCGATCTGCTCTAAGCCGTGGTCGTGCGCCAAAACGTTGTTGTCCATGAAGATGATGTCCCGACTGTCAGGGCGCTTTACTTCTTCCCATGTTGCCGCCGGTCGGACAAGCCCTTCTTTCTTCGGCACGATACACCAAGGGCAGTTGCGGATGCAGCCGCGTGTCAGAAATCCAATGGCCGGTTTCCACGCCGGATACAGCAAGTAGTCTGGTCGCATTCGCTCCACTTCGTCCGGCAGAGCGCAGTAATCCTTGTACCCTGTGCCACCTGTAATGACCTCGTCGGCGTTGATACAGGTGTCCACATCAGGGGAGAACGTAAAAACCTTACTCATGTACACTCGGTCATAGTGCTTAAAGCCGTCCCACATCTCCACGCTATCACCGTTGGCTTTGTGGTAGGCAGACAGCCGCATCAGCGCGAGGTTGGGAAAGTTATGTCCGTCCACGTCAATCAATCCAATGTTCATCTCAGCACCTCACACCGCCACGCAGTCCATCAGTTGCGCCATTGTGGTGATGGTCACGCCGCACCACTCCGGCAGGTTGGCACGCACCAGCGCGGATGCCACCGGCGGACACACCGCAATGGCAATACGGCTGTCGTCTACTCTCTACTCTGCCGCAACGTGAGCATCGGTAGTATCGTTCCGGCATGATGTGGTCACCGTCTAAGAATGAGATCCACCTCCCATGCACCACTGGGGCAACATCAGCGGCGGGTGCTTTCCAGATAGGGCAACTTTGCCTATCGCAATACTCATTACTGCATCGGCAATGCTTTTCGCAGTATTCTGCCCTGTCGATGTATTCAGCCATTGTCGTTCTCCTCCCCGTTGAACCACTTCCGCAGTTCGTGAGCGCACGAAACACACAGCTCGTAGTCATTGTCGTTTATGTCGTTCTTAACTCGCCGCATACCGGCATAGGTGACGGAGTTAAACGGGTTGATCTCCGCTCCGCAGCGGTCACACACTCTCTTTGTTGCCATTGTCAGCCCTCCATGTTTTCCACATAGTACCAGCTCTGCGGTGCGCGCTTGATTGTCACCGGCTCCGAGCCAAATTTCGTTTCACGCATACAAGTAAACTCGTCCAACCTCTTCGGCTTATCGTAGATATTCAGGTCGGAGATATGCCAACCGTAAATATAGTGTTTTCCCTCTTCGGAATATTTGAAATAGATATCTTCGCGGCGAACACAGGATTGCTGTTCGGCAATGTCTGCATTTGCCATCTCACATCGTTGTAGGATGTAGTCGCACACAAACTCGCCGATAACCTTGCCGTTGCATCTGCCGACCGTATTGGTCCGGACGGTATCCCTGTCCAGATTTCCACCCTTTACAAAGATATACGGATGACCACTTGTGCAGTAGATATAGCACTTAAACGGTACCTCCAGTTTCGGCACGGACTTACGCAATTCCATAGTTTTTCTGCCAATGATGATTTTCGCGCACCACTTCGGGCGGACGCTCAGCATGACAGCCTTGCTCATTTCTTCATCGCCTCCAATGCTTTCTCCGCCTCCTCGCGGATCAGGAATACGGTCTTGCCGATTTCCCCGGCACTTACACCTGACAGAGATTGCCAAACAAACCCTTCTACAATGTCCCACTCGATAAACAAGCCGAACAATTCCACGCGGATAGCTTTAACTTTATACACACTGATCGTTTTTCGACCCGTTACTTCGTAAAGCCTGTCACCCACATTGCACGGCAGTACCAGCACGCGCCCGTCCTTGTCGGCCTCGGCCAGCTCCCGCAAGCGGCCATAACCTCCACCGATGCTGTTCAGCGCAGCCATCATTGCGCGCCACTCGCCCGACATACTGATGACTTCTGCCGGTGTCAGCTCCGTGTCCTCGTAGGCCGCGAGGCGCATCATAATGACATCCATGTCGCTTACGATGGGTATTGCGTGCGCGTGTCCTGCAATGCTTTCATATTCCGTCAGTCGTTCCATCACTCTACCTCCCCAATCTCGTCCTCGCCAAACTCCACGCCGTCATTGATGCGCTCCAAAACGCCTTCCACAAAGTCCTCATCGGCACAGGCGTTTAAGTACCTGATAACATCATTGGCTAACTGCATGACGGTTTTCTTGCTGTCCATCACATATCCCTCCATTTGCACCCGTCACAGGCACCCTCGTGTGCTTGTTTGTACTTCCCGCAGTATTGACATAGCTCGTTTTTCATGGCGTGCAGTTCGCTTTGCTCCTCCTCCACCGCCACGGCCTTGGCAAACTGCGCCAGTCCCTCGCTCATCTTCTCGATCTGCGCATCCCGCCGAATGATGGTGTCACGCAATCCAGCGTTGGCCTGCATCAGTGCCTCGATGTGCCGCTGCTGGTTCTCGATCAGGTCAGCGGCGGCGGAAAGGTTATCGTCCAGCATAATAATAGACGATCCCCACTCGTTACCAACCGCCTGCTCAGCGTGCTCACGCAGCGCGGTCACGATCTCATCCCTCTTCATGTCATTCCTCCTCTGGAAAATGTTTCTTTGTCACCGCGATGGGGAACGGTTCGATCTCGCTTGCCCACCGCGCCGTACCTTTCCCGTGTATGCGCTCCCAGATCAGCGGGAAGCCCGCGATGCCGTCGAATAAACTTCCCAGCGTTGCGTCCTCCGGCAGATACCGCGCCATACGCCGCAGCATCCAGTCCCAGAAGGGCAGGGCGATGGAGTTGCCCAATGCCTTGTACCGTGGGCTGTCCGCACTTCCTTTCACTTTTATTTCGCGCCCGCGTTTATCTGTTTTAACCCAATCCCCAATATCCGTCCATCCGTCCGGGAACCCTTGCAGCCGTTCGCATTCCATCGGCGTCAGGCGGCGCACCACCATGTGCGTGATGGCAAGGTCTGTGCTGTCCTTAAAGTCCCGTTGCTTGCAACTGCTTGCAACCTCGGCGGCGCGGTAATCTCCAAACCCATTCATCTGGTATGTCAGCGGCACTTGATTTCCGCCCGTGCCCATCCTCGCCTGCAAACTGGGTGCCTGCTCCCCACACTCACGGATGACGTCACAAGCGTGTGTCATGTCCAGCGCCACCACTGCGGGCTTATTCCCGCCGCACTCCGCGTTCAGCGTGGGGGATGTTTCTTCCTCGTATCCGATGCTGTGCGCCTTTTCGCTGTTGCCCAGCTTAAACCCGGCGCACAATACGCTGTCCCGTGCCATGCCGCCGTTCTCGTTGGCATTCAAACTGTGCCATGCGCCATCCTGATCGTACACTCTTGCGCTCTGCGCGTCCCAAGGATTCATACACGCAACCTCCGCGCACACAGCAGGACGGTCTATTGTGTTCAGCGTGTAGCTCTCGTCCGCTTTCCAACCTTTACCGTTATATCCGGCGGTATCGGCGCGGTCAATGCCGTTTCCTTGCAGACAGAAAATCGTCTGGTCGTTGCCGGTTCCAAGCGTTCCGCTTTTCTCCGTCTGCACTAACGCGCCTTTTCCTCCTCCGTCACAGCCCCCCCTGATGCGGACTGCATAAGAAGCACCTGCTTCAGCCGCTCCGGCAGGTCTTTCCCCCGCCGCTCCGCTCTCCGTAATATCCCCAGACACGCTTTCGCTGTCAAATTGTATTTGGGCAGCGGATTCACCTCCAAAATCTGCGACAACCGAGATTCTTCGGCGACGCTGTGGGGTCCCCAGACGGATAACATTTCCTGTACGGCTGTCTCGGATGGTTTTTCCCCAGTCTTTAGCGTCGTGAGTTCGCCAAGCGATAGACCACCCATCACCGTCAATGGCTCCTGCCTTTGTCCATTTCCACTTTTTCGGCAGTCCAGATAAAGAAAATCCCGGTTCTGCGATACGCGCAATTTCTTCCAGCACGGCGTGGAAGTCTTTTCCTCTGTTGCTGCTGAATGCTCCGACAACGTTCTCCCAAACGAGAAACCGAGGTCGGACCATGTTACCTGTCCGTCCATTCCGTTTGTCCTCCGCTCTCATTTCTTTTACGATGCGTACCTGCTCCATAAACAGACCGCTTCGCGCTCCCGCCAAACCGGCGCGTTTCCCGGCGATGGAAAGATCCTGACACGGGCTGCCGCCCGTCACCACCCACACCGGTTTAATCTCCGCGCCGTTGATATTGGTAATATCTCCCAAGTGCTTTATGGCGCGTCACCTCCTAATCTCCAAACACCACGCCGCACTCGTCCTTCAGCACGTCCTTGATGTGCTTCCGCTTGATGCGGCCTTCGTTTATCTCCTGCGTGATTTTCTCCAGGCATTCGTACAGATACGCAATACTGTGGGTGTCGCGGCTGTCCGGCGTCTCCTCCTGGACGTGCCAGCCGCACTTGTCGATGAGCGCCATCGCCACCATGTCCATGCACTCCTGCGTACCTCTGCGCTTTCCGTCCATAAAAATCCGGTCGTCCCGGCTCAAATGCTGCTTGCCCATGTCAATACCTCACCCCTATGTAGTCCAGCACCCGCGCATAACCAAGGCCGTCCTTCGTGGGCTTCCACAGCCCGTCCGTATCAAACGCACCACCGCCGATGCAGAACGCATAGTGCTTCGGGTGCGTCAGTTTCATGCGCTCAAAACGATTCTCGCCCTTTTCGAGGTGCGCCCCGAACGCGCAGAACATACAGCCCGTCCTCTGGCATCCTGTGCAGTGCAGCTTGCAGTCGATCAGCGTCGCGCCGTAGTCGTTCTCGCCGTCGCTGGCCACGATGTCGCCGTACACGCTGGCGTAGGGGAGTTGGTGGTCTACTATAAACCGCAGCACATCCTGTTCCGTCCAAAAGCTCATGGGCTTGCCCATCGGTCGCTTGCCCTCGAAGGCGTTGCACCCGGTATTCAGCCAATACGCCATGCGTAATCTGCTTTCCTCCGCCATCGTCGCTGTTGTAGCCTGCTGCCCGGTTTTGTGTGCGTAGGTTTTCAGCGGTGACTTTTTCATAATGGAACAGCACGTCGAGGAGATTACAAACGGTGCGTACAACAGATATTCCCATTTCTCGCAGTTGTAGACAGACGGCTGACCGTCTTTTCGCACGGCTTCCCCTCGCAGCCGCTTCATTCTCAAGCCGTTTGGGTTCCTGCGGGCTTCGCTGACATATTCCGCAACCTCTTTGCTCACGATGCTGTACCCGTACTTCGTCACCACCTGCCGGATGTTCATCTTCGGACGCAGGCGGTGGAGGTTTACGGTCACGCGGGGAAATTCCCTCCGCATCCACGCGGCGTACTCATTCACGAACTTCTGAATTTCAGGGTATTCCAGCCCTGTGTTCACGAACACCAGATTCAGCTCCCACGGCGGCGTCCTGAAACTCGCCAAATACCGCGCCGCCAGATACGCCAGCACCGTGCTGTCCTTTCCGCCGGAGAAACTGACATAGCACTGTCCGCCCCATGCGGTGTACCACTCGTCCAGTTTCTCGTAGGTGGTCAGCTCCTTTGCCGTCAAATCAAGCGCCATCAGTTTTCGTGCCGCCTCTTTTGTCAGCGGCTGATTTGTCGGCATCATCACTCGCCCTCCTCCAGACGCACCACCTCATAGCATCCGTAGCTGCCGCCGTGCCGGAACGCCTTACAAATCGCCGCACGGACATTCTGATACTTCCGCCCGGACAGCTGCGCCAACTCCGCCGTGGTCGTACCCCACCAGCGGGGCAGGCGGTACTTATCACGGGTGACGATCATGTATACCGTGGTCATGCTCACACCTCCCGGATGGCGAATCCGTACCGGTTGCGAAACAGCTTCGCTTTCATGGCATACTCCCGCGTCCGCATCCCCTTCACGTCCTCCACCACCGGAAGCCAGTACCGCTGGCCGTAGCTGTCAGGAGCCGTTCTGCGCTCGTATACGAAGTCGGCAACGTAGTCGATACTTTTCACGCGGTCGCCCTCAAACGTCGTGTACGCCTCTTGCAAGCAGTATCTTACCTGCAATTTCAGGCCCCGTATCTCCCCAGCCTTTTGCAGCAGCATCAGCGCGTCGTAGCGCTCCGCCTCCTTCTTGCTGTCGAAGGTCAGTTTTCCGCGCCGCGTCTTTTGCGCCTTGTACTTGCTTGGCTTGCGCATCTTCTCCATGACCTGCTTCTGCGCCGCAGGCCCCAGCCGCATCAGATCCTCACTGTTCATCCAACAACCCTCTTTTCTCCAGTCCGCGCCTGCTCATGGTGTAGCGCTTGACCGTCGTCATTTTCTGCTCTTTTCCGCAGCGCTGGCACACGCCCTGCGCCCAGCCGTGGAACGCTGGCTCGATGATGTAATCCGCCGCCATCTCCTGCAAACAGGCCACGCACAGCCGCGCTCTGGCCACGCGCCAGATGCCTTTATCCATCCAGCGCCTCCTTGGCCTCCTGCCACGTCATCCCGTGTTCTCGTGCATAGCGGGAGATACGGCCCGGTTTGCGCTCCTTGTGGACGTAGTCCCGCATCCATGCGAAACGCTCCATCGTGTCCTGCGCTTGTTCTTCCTGCGCCTGCTCCTCCTGCGGCTCAATGCCCATCGTGATATCGGCCACATCGGGAAAAAATTTATTGCGTCTGGCATAGGCGACGGCGGCGGCTCTTACGTCCGCGTAGCTGTAAGGCTCTAAGGCGATCTCCCACGCCAGCTTCATTTTTGTCGTGACCTGCTTGTTCGGCCAGAACTGGGAAAACAGGGTAAAAAGCTTCTCAACCTCGCATTTGTCCATTTCTTCCTCCTCCGGTAGTACATACTCCCGCCGCCGTAATATATAACATTCGTTCTCTTACTCTCCCTCTCTCTCTTACTCTCTCTCTTTCTCCCCCTCTTTCTCCTTGCGCCTTTGTTTTGCGTTTGTTCCACTTTTGTTATCAGTTTGATTCTGATTTGTTCTGGCGGTTGGCGGCTTTATTTCTGCCGCTGTCCAGTGTGGGGCGAATCAAATTAAATGCGACACTGGCGGCGGGGGAGAGACTGCTGGACGGTTCTGTTTCGTTCAGCGCATAGTCGCAGATCGCCAGAAGGATCTCCGCCTGCTGCTTTCTGGGAAGAGGCTGGATCGCATCCCAGTAGGAGCTGTAAAACGTGAATTGTTTGCGCTTCACACCGCCTCACTCCTTCTTCATCGCCCCGATGACGTAAACGCCGCGCTCCTTGTCCAGCGCCACCTGCACGGTGTAGTCTGTCAGCGCCTGCGTCACCAGCTCCTCAGGGATCTCCAGATGGTAGCCCCACAGTGTGTCGCAGTCCTCACGCTTCTCGCCAAACTGTACGGCACAGGCGGCGTAGTGCGCATCCATGCCGCGCCTGAACGCCTCGATCACGCTCTCCGCGTCCTCGATGTGCTGCCGCTGGCGCTGTACGATGTTTTCCAGGTGCCGATTCTGCCGCCGCAGACCCTTGATCTCATCCTGCATCTTTCCCATTCTTTTCTTCCTTTCTCTCGTACTCGTCCGTCAGGTGCCGTGCGATGGTGCAATGCTCCCACGCACCGGCACAGAATTGATTCATGAAGCGGGATGCCGCGCCGCCCGTCTCGAAGCTGACGCGGCTTCCCCCCCCCCACCACCCCCGCCGTTTCTCGCTGCTGGTAAAGTAGGGGCAGGTGTACCGCTTGTGCCAGTAATCCATGCCGCTTACCCCTCCCATCAGAACGGCAGGTCGCCGTCGTCCTCGATCTCGGTAAAGCCGGTGGGTCGCGCCGCGCCGCTGTCCGCGTCCTTTTTGGCATCGCCAAAGTAGATGTTGTCCGCCAGCACCTCGGCGTTCCGACGCTTGTTCCCGTCCTTGTCCGTCCAGTCCCGCAGCTGCAAGCGCCCTTCCACCACAGCCATACGGCCCTTGGAGAAATACTTGGATACGAACTCGGCGGTGTTGCGCCACGCCACCACGTCAATAAAATCCGTGTCCTTGGTGCCGTCCGCGTTCTTAAAGTCCCGGTCTACCGCCAGCGTGAAGCTGGTGACGGCGGTGCCGTTCTGCGTCCTGCGCAGTTCCGGATCGCGGGTCAGGCGGCCCATAATGAAAATCTTGTTCAGCATTTCAAATCTCCTTATCCAATTCTTTTTGTTCCGCAAACTTGTACATCATATGTGCTGCATACGAAATAGCCTGCATTAGATCCACTTCCCGCGTTCCTTTAACCTTGGAATACGCCTTGCATATCTCCGTCCCTTGGAAATACATACGCAATACAATTTTTTCTGGAGAGACATCCAACCCCAGCGTATACAGCCCAGCCCCACTGTTAGCTTTTGTAGGTTGAACGTCTTCCTTTTTCTGAAATGCGCCATTCTCCACTCCAAGCTCTCGGACTAACAGGTCGTATGTGTAGTCAGCCATATCGCCTGTGCAAGAGCACAAGAAGTTTGAGTTGCGACCGATGCGCCTACACACATCAGATTGCGTCATACCGTGCTCCCGAATATGCTTTTTTATAGCCGGGATATCCACCTTGATTCGTTTCATTTCTTTTCACCCATTCCTCTCATAAATAACTTTTGCCGAACTCGCGGCGGAAGTCCTCCTCCGTCCAGCCCTGCTCCTGCATAGCCTTCAGCTGGCCGTAGCGCCGCAGCCTACGCATCTGGTCGCCGCTCCGGTGTACGGCACTCTTGCCGTTCCGGTGGCACCTGTTGCCGCAGAGCCACACTACCAGGCCGTACTTTTCGCTTTTCTTGCGGTTCGTCCCGCCAAAAATGTGGTGGCATTCCAACGGGTCGTTTGTGTCACGCCGTCCGCACAGGAAGCACCGTATCATACGCTCACCTCTCCCCACCGGCTCACAAGGGCATCCAGCTCTCGCGGCGTCATAGTCTCGATGCCGACATCCCGGCAATCCTGCACGATGGCGTCTATCAGCCGCGCCATCTGCTCCGTGTCGTATACGGAGCTGCCGTACCAGACGGTCACGTTCACGCAGCCCTTGATTTTGCTGGGGCCGGTATCGGTCATCCAGCCGATACCGTTCCGTTCCCAGCTCCGGCAGAACGCCTCCGCCGCCTTTTCCCGCAGGCACAGCACCTCACTGACGCCGCCGATGCTCTGTATCTCCTGCCGGTATACCTTCTCTCTCGCAACGCCGTAGTGCGCCGCCAGCTTGTCCAGCAGCACCCACGCATACCCGTTGGCATCGAGGCTCCGCCCCTTGCCCTTGATGGTGGCGGTATACTCCTTGCCCGGCTTCAGCGCATCACAGACCTCCATCGCCGCCTCCGGTGACTTCACCCGCAGGCAGAGCCACGCGCCCTCGCTGTCCTGCGACCAACGCGCCGCGTTAACCGTTACCTGCCGCATGGTTGTTCTCCGCTCTCATGCAGCCCCAGCAGAGCCGCTTGCCGTACTTCTTTACCGCGTTCTCTACGATCTCGTTGGTGGGATACACACGATCCCCGCACTTTACCGGCTTGATGGGAAGTCCGCAGCACTCACACAGCACCGGCGCCTCCTGCTTGCTCTCCGGCTTGTCATACTTGCTCCTATCCGCCTCCCAGTACACGTCCGCGCCAAAGCCAAGCGCCTTACAAGCCACAGAGATAGCGTCCGTCAGCGCCATCTTAAAGCACTCGTCGGAGGTATAAGGCCCGTTCTTCTCCTTAGCGACAAACGCACTGCCGCCCGTGCCGGGGATCGCGTCAGACCACACGCCGTCGGCCTTTACAAACAGGTCAATGTCCAGAAATGCGGCTACTTCGCCGTTCGCGCCCTGCTCAAGCCGCTTGTCAGTGATGACGTATTTCCATCCGAAGCCGCAGGGGCCGAACTTCTCTGTCAGCGCCTTAATACGCCACATGGGGTTGATGTCGGTCTTGCCTTTCAAGCGGCCCGCCTCGATGCGCCTTTTTGCGCTGTCCGGCACACTGCGGACTTCGTTGTAGATCGTCAGATTATCCATCACTTCACCCCCATGTTCGTCCGCTCACACAACTCCGCACCGGTCACGGCCATGCCGGACTTGAGCAGCGGCGCAATGTCCGTCTTGCTCACCGTCGGCTGGGCATACGTCACATTGCCGTCGTAGCCGTTGTCCATGCACCACTGCACCAGCGCCTCCATGTTGGTGATCTCTACCGCCGTGCTCTTGCGATATGTCACGGCACACTTGGCCGTCTGGAACGGCGCACCGTCCAGCGCCCGGTCAACGTAACCCAGCAGCTTGTCCCGCTTGGCTTCCAGCGCCCTGCGCCGCTCCGCCAGCTCCTTTTCCTCCTCCCGGATGGCATTGGCCTCCGCCGCCAGATTCTTCGTCCAGCACACGATGCCCTCGATCTTGGCGTCCCTCGCCATCTGGAGTTCCTCAAAGGCGTCAAAGTCAAGGACTTCGCCGGTCTCGTGGTCGATCAGGTTCTCCAGCGCCTGGTCGATGTGATACAGGCTCAAACTCATTTTCTTTCCTCCCATGCGTCCACCGCCGTGATGCAGTTGTCGCACCCGACGATCTCGCCGTTCTCGTTTTTGTAGTAGGTGTCCGTCTCCTCCCCGCACACGGGGCAGACGGGCACGTCGTAGCCCTTCGGCTCCACCGGGCCGTCCCGGTATTCCATCACGCTCCGCATGACATCCACCACAAGGCGGTCAGCAGAGCCGCCCACAGGACAAGCGCCGCAATGCCCAGCGCACGTTCCAGCCGCTTCCGCCTGCATCGCGCGGAGTATTCCCGCGCCCGGCGGTTCCGTTCTCTCTTGCTCATCGTCCCAGCGCCTCCACGCCCTTGACGATAGTCCAGCTCAGCCACGCCGCGCCGATAAACGCCAGCGCCCATGCAAACGTACTCATTCCTCCACCGTCCTTTCCGCGATCCATGCGTCCAGCTGCTTCTTGAAGATCTGGAACACAGGGCTTCGCTCCATCTCGATCACGATCCCGAAGGGATACACCCCCTGCTTGATGCCCTGCCGCAGCGTATCCGGCGATATGCTCAACCCGCGATCTCGCAGGTACTGTGCCGCGTCCTGCGGCGTCAGCGTCGCGATCCTGCTCATTTCTTTCTCCTCTCGATGATGGCATCCAGCGCACTTTCCATGCGCTTCTGGATGTCCTTCGGCTTCTTCACGCCGTTCAGGATCTGGCACACATACGCCTTTCCGATCCCCAGCTCCGCGCCCAGCTCGGCGTAGGTAATGCGGTTGTTGTGCATCCTCCCGATCAGGCGTCCCGTCCATGCTTCCGGCATTTCTTATCTCCTTTCAAATTTATAGTTGCAAAAGTTTACTTTTCGTGATACCATAAAGTTGCCACACATCATGCATCACGAGGTGCTTATGACCAGATACGATCTGCTTTCCGTCCTTCTGGACAACGGCGGCGAAATGGAACAGTCCCAGCTGTTGAACAAATTCCCGGACGCCCAAGTTACCGCCGAGGGCTTTTTCCAAATGCTTCTGGATGACCGCTGCATCAAATGCGGCAAAGAACCGCGGTCAACTGTCTCCATCACATTCAAAGGCAAAGCCCTTTACTCACAGCTTGATCAGGAAAAGAAAGACCACGACGAGGAACGCGCCTACATTCGAGCCGTAAATCACAGCTCTCGCAATATCGCAATAATAGCCGCGTGCGCTGGTGTGATCGCCGCAGTCTTGTCCTTTATCCAAATTCTTCTGCTTCTCCTGTGATAACCGCCGTAAATGGCTCACCAGCACCCAAATGTTCCCGATCAATACAGCGGTGCAGTACTGAAAGGCCAATACTGCTCCTACGCCCATCCTCTCACCACCTCTCTTTGATTACGCTAACAAATTCAACCCATAGCCGTATAATAACGCTAACGTTGTTGACAGTCAAGCCAAAAACGCTAACAAATTAAACTTCGGTTGGTTGCACAAAATTTTTGAGGTAATTTGTATGTTTTTTCAAAACTACCTGCGCCTGTGTAACAGCAAAAACATAAAGCCAACTGCCGCAGCCCTTGAAATGGGAATTGCAAAAGCAACTGTTTCTCGCTGGAAATCAGGCTGCAAACCAAATTCTGCGACTTTGCAAAAAATAGCCGACTATTTTGGTGTTCCGGTCGAAACCCTGACCGCTGGGCAAAAAAAAGCCCCCGGCCGCATGGCCGAGGACTTGAGCGCCGAGGAGCTTGAAATTGTCTCTATTCTTCGCAAGATGTCTCCTGAGCAGCTTGCGCGGGAGCTGGCGTATCTGCGTCAAGCTGCCGCAGATGGGCAAGATAAGTAACTTTCCGCTCTGGTGTGAGCTTGCGGTATAGGTCGATCACCGCGTTGATCTCCTGTTCCGCAATCTGTGTTTTCCCCATTTTCTTTCCCCCTCTTTCGTCAAATTGTATAGTTTTTTGCTCCATGTTTGGCTATATATCCAAATTTAATTTCTTAACTTGTTTACATCCCGTGCAGTTTGTATAATGTTGTCTGGAGGTGGTGAGCAAATGGATTCTCAGGATAACGTAAGAGTCCAATTAAAGGGAATGCCAACATTCCCGCCTGTTGAAAACCGCGCGACCAGTCCACCTCCAGTTGCACCAAAAAAGAAAAAATCGCATTGGCAAGCTGTCTTGTGTGCATTGATAATCCTTGCCGCTTATTTCAGTGGGGACTACTTCGGGCATGATCGAGGGTACGACCAAGGCTATAAGCAAGGAAAAACAGATACGTATGACACTGCATACGCCAAAGGGAAAGATGCCGGATATACTACAGGTTATGACGACGGCTACGACAACGGGTATTCAGACGGGGAAAAATACGGTCGCGCAGCCGAAATTTCGAAGAACTTAAGGAACAGAATTAAAACGAATAGTTCTCCGCAAGTTACATATGACTACACGGTTTATATTACTGCCACCGGGTCGAAATACCACAGGTGGGGGTGCCAATACTTAAAAGAGAGCTGTTACTACCTGTTGCGTTCAGACGCAATCTCCAGAGGCTATACGCCCTGCTCTGTATGTAACCCATAAACAAAGCGCCCCCGCCGCCTCCGCAACGGCGACGGGGGCTTACAGCAGACACACCAACCATCACGCGCACCTGCTGCGGTTTCACCGTAACAAAACCGCATTAGGCAGGTCAACGCCGGAACAAGGCAGACCGCCCCGCCGCGCCAAACCGAAACGGGGCAGGCCGCGCCCAGTTTAGGAAGGAATGAATACAAATGGAAGAATCTTTACAGGAAATTTGCAGAGAAGCCAAATACCGAGAAAAGATGACGGCGCAGGACATATCCGACAATTCCGACGTTCCGCTGTCCAGCGTCAACAACTTTTTTTCATCGTCGTCCAAAATGCCGTCTATCTACACCGCTGGCCCCATCTGCCGCGTCCTCGGTGTGTCGATAGACGCTTTTTTTCATATTCAGCCAACGCCCGATCCGTCCATAGAAGCACAGCTTGCCCACGAACAGGAGATGAACCAGCTCCGCGTCAGAGCCATACGTCACAAGAATTATCTGATCCTCGGCCTGATGATCCTGCTTGCCATCGCCCTTGCATACGGCATCACAATTGACCTGCAAAATCCCAACATTGGTTTGTTTTAGAAATAAAACATCCGTTCTATTTGTTTGCTACCATTGTATATGACAAGTTTCTTGTTTTCAATCAGCAAGATTTACAAGATTCTTGTTTCTTCTTTGTGAGGTGTCCCTATGTCTACTTGTATAAAATGCGGCGTCCAACTGGTGCCGGATGCCGTTTATTGCCATATCTGCGGGAAAAAGCAGGTCACGGCCTCCCGTAAGGCGCTGAAACGCCCCAACGGGTCAGGCACGGTGTATAAGCTGGGCGGGCGACGGTCGCGGCCTTGGGTCGCCGCAAAAGACGGCGTGTATATTGGGTACTACGAGCGGAAGACGGACGCGCTTGCCGCGCTGGATCGGCTGGCAGGCCGTCCGCTGGAGGAAAAATTCAATATGACCTTTTCCGAGGTGTTCACCGAATGGAAAGCCGAACACTATCGGGAGATAGGGGAGAAAGGCGTGGAATCCTATGACAGAGCCTACGCTGTATGTGCGCCGCTGCACAACAAGAAATTCCGTGACCTGCGCACAAAGGACTTTCAAGCCATCATCGACAGCAACATGGCAAAGTCCAACTCCACGCTGTCCAAATACAAGCAGCTCATGACCCAGATGGCCCGCTGGGCCGTCCGTGAGGAGATCGCCACAACTGACTTTGCCAAATACGTCAAGCTGCCCCAGCAGGTAAAAAAAGAAAAAGCCATCTTTACAGATGACGAAATCGCGCTATTGGAAAAAGACGGCTCCGACGCCGCCAAAATCGCCCTTATGATGATTTACACCGGTATGCGCATCGGTGAATTGTTTTCCCTTCCGCTGAAAGACTACCATGAATCGTATGTGATCGGCGGCGAAAAGACAAAGGCCGGCAGAGACCGCGTCATTCCCATCCGACCGGAGGGCAGGAAGTATTTTGCATACTTCGCCTCCCGCGCCACCGGCGACCTGCTTCTGTCCGGCTACGACGGGCAGCGCCTCCCCGCCAATTACCGCAAGCGTGACTTCTATCCGTTGCTGGAAAAGCTCGGTATCCCAAAGCACACGCCTCACGCCACGCGCCACACTTTCGCAACATGGGCGAGAAATGCAGGCATCCAGCAGGAGATTTTGCAGAAGATCATCGGTCACGCAAGCTTCTCCACAACGGCGGATATTTACATCCATGCAGACGCGGAAAAGCTCATCTCCGCCGTTGAATCTGCAAGTAATTTGTAAGTAACCGAAAAGACCTAAAACAGCTTAACACGGATTCTGGTTATTGTTTTCCGTGAAACATTATCAAAACACCGCGAAAACCACGCAGAAACGTTGTAAAATTCCGTTGTCCATATTTCACACGCAGGAGGTCACTGGTTCGAGTCCAGCAGTCTCCACCACAAAAATCCCTGTAACCACAATGGTTACAGGGATTTTCTTATTTCCTCCAAAACACGCTTGTAAGTAACGTGTAAGCAACGTTACCCGTTCTCAACAACGTGCATTGCCTGCCGCAGCGCTTCCTTTACGTTGGGATCGTCGGTGTCCTGCATCATGCGCTCGATCAGATCCTTTGCCTTGCCCTCATCGCGGCTGTACCGGCCCATAGAATCCCTCTTGCGCCGATACGAGCTGCCTCTGTTGTAGGCGGTGCGCCCGGAAGACCAGTCGCGGGAATAGCCATCATCGCGGGAATACCCATCGTCGCGGCTGTAGTCACCGCTTTCAAACATGGCGATTTTGTCGATGTTCTTGATGGACGATGCCAGCTTGTGGATGGCGTCCAGTTCAGCAGCGCTCAGCTCCCGCTGGCCGGAAAACTCAGACAGCTCCTCACACAGCATCTCCCGGATGCCGAAAAGCTCTTTCATGTTCATGTTGCTCCTCCTTTCAGCAGACGCGCTCCACGATCATGTTGCTATTGGCAAAGCTGATCGCCTGAGCGCTGATGTTTTCCATCGCCACCGTTACGCAGCAGCCCTTCGGCACGTCCACGTTGGCAGCGACGAAGATATTAAAATAGTTCTCTACGGCGGCGGGCGTTACCGTTGCCACGGCGCTGGTCAGCGGCTCTCCGTTGATAGCCAGCGCAGCGGAGATCGCGCCCACCGTGCCACCGGTGGGGATGGCAATGTTTCCGCCGAAGGACACGCGGAACCGTGCCTTACACTGGTTTGTCAGGCCGCGCAGGAACACCTGCCCGCTGCCCTCGCGGTGTACGATGCAGGACTTGCCCGCAACGGCAGTTTCCGTCAGCGGCACATTCTGTCCGGCAGGAACAGAAACGATGTTGGTATTTACGTATTCAGCCAAAATACTCACTCCTTTCAAAAATGCAGGCGGCGGAGCTATTGCCCCGCCGCCTTTCAATATCAGCCCGGAGCTGAACAATTTCCGTTTTGGAAATAGATTTCTATGCAGTTGTCAGCAGCCGGAGCAGCCGGTGTAGCTGCCAGCCCACGGGTTGCAAGATGCATACGCCGGGATGGGCGTAGGCCGCAGCTGGGAGATCAGGTAGTTGTTCTGCGCAGCCTGAGACGCGGCAAGACGCAGCTCCTGATTTGCGCTCTCCAGATCGCGCATCTTGGAGTTGGTCAGGAAGTCCAGGATGGCGCGGCTGTTGGCGTTCTGATTCTCCACGATGTCGCGGGTGGCGTTCTGCACGGTGTTCCGCGTGTCACACGCCTGCGTCGCCATGTCGTAGCGCACCTGCGCGATGGCGGCTCTGTTCTCGCAGCAGCAGTTTGCCGCCTGCATCTGCATGGCGCTGAGCTGCTGCATCAGTGCGGCCTGCTGGTTGGCACGGGACAGTTCTGCATTGCCGAATCCGGTCAACAGCGTGTTGTTCACGGCATAGAAGCCGTCGCACAGCCCGCCGTTGATGATATCCATCTTGCGCTCGATGTTGGAGAAGTCGGAGGCCAGCACATAGCCGTCCACCACACCGCCGGAATTGCCAGCGTTGTTGCCCCAGCCGTTGCCGCCCCAGCCGCAGAACGCGAACAGGAACAGGATGATGAGGAACCACGCGCCGTCCCCGCCAAAGCCAAAGCCATTACCGCTGCCATTGGCAGGGGTAACAGGCATGGTCATGGTGGGCATACCCTCGGAAATAGACATAGTATCACTCCTTTGTAGTTGTAATTTATCTGAATCGCGGCCACGATCAAGAAACAAGTTACGTTTTGTCTTACGTTTTGTCTTATGTTTTGCTTATTCCATCAGACTTTGAAATTGCTTCGCCATCTGCTGGAGCTGGTTCAACTGCTGCTGCGTGAGTTTGCCGCTTTGCAGCAGCTTCTCCACCTCCGTTTTTGGGTCGCCCTGGAAATTCGCCTTGAACTGCTTGAACTGCTGCACCATCTGCATAAAGCCGTTGCCGCCGCCCATTGCACCAAAAAACGGATTATTCATCGCTCTTTTCCTCCTTGCGCTTCTTGCCCTTCATTTCGCTCACAAGCGCCGCCAGCGCGTCAAACTCCTTGCGGGTCACATATTCCGCAGCGGGCGCTTTCTGCGCATCAGGAGCGCTTGCAAGCCGCTCCACAAGGTCGTAGACCTTCAGCGTCGGCTTTCCGCTGGCGTCGGCCTGCTTTAGGTACACCGTGGGCGCCGTACTGTCCCAAAGAGCCACCGCCGCATTGGGTGCCACCATCCAGCTCCGAGCCTCCTGCTCGCCGGACACCCATTGAACGCCGCTCTGCGGTATAGGGTTCTGCATCTGCGGTATCTGCTGGGGCATCATCTGCTGCTGCCTGAGCTGACCGAGGTTGTCCGGCATCGGAGGCATATAGGGGTTTCCGTAATAGGGATAGTTCATTCCTCATCCGTCCTTTCCCAAAAATACAAAGGTGTTTCGGCACCGGAATCCCACGTGTCATGCCAATCTCCGTCTATCACGCACACCACGTGGGACGCCAGCGCCAGAAGATATGTACCACGTGGGTGTTCCCTTGCGAAGTCGCCCACGGAATAGCTGTCCGGGTAATCCTCCGGGATAATATGCCGCCTAAATCCCAGTTTTTTCAGGTACGCGCCCCATACATTGTTGGCACTGGGCATATCCGCCAAAGCCAGCCCCTGCATACACAGCTGCACATACGTCTCATGCCATCCCTGCCCCGTGGCCTTGCAGATAGCCCTTACCGGGCAATCCCCCACGTTTTTCCCCGCTGGGTTGGGGTTGTAGCGCACGAACATCACGACCACCTCTCTTTGATGTAAGCATACAAAAAAACAGACCCCCGAAAGGGTCTGTTTTGTGTATGGGAAGTGTCTTATGCTGCGCCGGAGAACAGAAGCCTGAACGTCTCCCGTCCCTTCGGCGTGATAAGCGTCTGTACGCCGCTCCACTTGGTCTTTTCGTTCAGGCACTCCTTGACCTCGAAAAGCCCATCGTTTTTCGCCTCGTAGGGGAGTATCTTCCCCTTCTTGTCTCGGTATACGTATTTCTTTTCGATCAGGAAATTGACAAACGCCCGGGGCGGCACGCCCAGCTGCTTTGCCGTCTCCCGGAATCCAGTCAACAGGTTCCGGTCTACCAAAGCGTCAAAGTAGTCTGCTTTCGGAGCCATGATCTGGTTCTCCACTGTCAGCGTAGAAATACGCGCGTCCCGGTCTGCAATGGTCTTTTGCGCCATCAGCAGCGCCGCCGCCATCAGCTCCTCCGGCGTCATGTCATTCTGCCCGTTCACGTAGCCCCCGTGCTTGCGGATAGCAGGCAGAACATCCTTTGTCACCCAGTCGGTAAACTTCTCCGCCGTGGGCAGCTTGGAACTGAACACAAGGCGGTACAGGTCGCTTTCGGGGATAAATGCCGTGTCTTGCTCTCGCCCTATCGAATCGGTGAGGCGGCGTTTCACCGCCCCACGGCAATGGGTAGATATCGCGTCTTTGGGGCTTTTATACCCCAGCGCTTTTGCAACATCATTCCCGCAGAAAAGAACGCTGCCGTCCTCGTCCACCATGCGGATATTGCCGAACTCCGGGTTGTTGAAGATGATCATCTCGTTCATGCCTGCGCCTCCTTTACCAGATCCACCTCCAGCGCGATTTCAAAGCATCCGTCCTTGTTCCTGCAGGATATCAGATTCCGCACCTTGCAGCCGCCAAACGCGGCCATCATCACAAAATCGTATTCCTTTTCGCCGTCCCGCATCACGGGGTAGCAGAAACCGTCAGCCGACAGGTTGACCTCACGGGGATTTCGAAGAACACTACAAAGTTCCTTAACAGTCATGGTGAAAATCCTTTCTTTTTTCAGTTGATTTTCACCGCAGCGCCGGTTATAATAGATTTAACCATCCGCTGCGGCGGCTTGGTGCCTGAGCGTATGGGACTGCCTGCAAGCTGTAACCCATGCGCTCACTCTTTGTCCAACTCAGCTTTGACAAGCCGAACGCCTTTGTTAATTACGTCTGTCCTGCTTATTTGAAGTCTTTCCGCACACTCACGCAAAAGTGCGGCTTCATTTGGCGCAAGACGTATTTCAATGCGTTCGGTCTTTTTATTGCTCGTTGGCCGACCTGTTCTGGGGGACATGTTATCACCTCTCTTTTGCCCGTACAATTATGATAACTTACGTCCGGGCAAAAGTCAACCCCCATTTTTAAATTTCATTCCGTCCGCTATTTTCCCGTATGCCCGTCTGCGGTACTTCTTCACCGTCTCCGGGGAGACGTGGAGGGAAAAGGCCGTTTCCACGCAGCTTTTCCCCCGCACGTCGCACTCCCGGAGACACAGCGTCTCGTGGGGTGGAAGGTCAAAAGATTGGATCCATGCGATAGCCCTCTTGGGTGCCATGCCCTGCAGCATGGCGCGGATTTCCCTGTGCTCCTGCTTCATCCTGCTTACGCAGGCCTGCGGATCGCCTTTCGGCGGGATGGTGCCATAGGATGGTTGCGCCTATCGCCCGTTACTCCTTTCGTTTATTGGTTCCGCATTTTGCGAAGTTCCTGCTGTACCAGCGCCTTGTTGTAGTGAATGATCTTTTTCCCCACGCCCATTGCGGAGAAGAGATATTGCCGCTGATCGCTTGTCAATCCGTTAATGGAATAGATTTGCTCCATGACCAACAGCCCCTTGCTGTTTGCAATGGTCTCGCCGTTCTTGTCTTTCAGGGATTCCACGTCGCTTGTTTTCGCCCTTGCGATGACGTAATCGGTGGCGCTTATGCCCTTCTTTTCTCCGGCAAGCGCCTTTGTCACCCACGATTCCGGCTCGTATTTGCTGACATTTGATTTTGCGATCTGGTCTGTAAGCGTATAGAGATCCTTTACGCACTGCACCTTTTCCTCATTTGTCAGCTTTTTGTACTCGGAATCCATTGTCAAGGCTGTAAGACGCTTATACGCACCCTGCCCCTTTTGCTGGGCATACTTCACGTAATCGTCAGCACCGAGAGTGACCGCCTCTCCATTGACAGTAAGGTTCTTGCTGGCTCTACTGGGGAATACAGATTCGCCGGTGGCATTGTACAACCGCATAAGCTCCTTTTCCATCGGGCTTTCGTCGATTTTGGATGTATAGGCGGGATTCAGGAAGTTGTTGAACGCGCGTTCTCCCGGCTTCCCCGTCAGCTCTGTTCTGCCCCATGCGTCGATGTACGGTATCTGGTTGTAATCCCAGCCGGGGATCCTCGCGCTGGCTTTTCCCACCGCATACTGCATATCAGGCGTGAGATATTTGTTGTTCTTATTGGTGTACGTTGTGTAGCGCTTGCCCTCTCCGGTGCGCTCTGCCTGTCCCAGCAGTGTAGGGGACGCCTGTGTCAGGTAGCTGGTGGCGGCGCTGGCAATCGCCTTGGGCAGCGCGGCGATACCATCACTCTTTGCATAACCTACAACGTCAAAGATGGCGTTCAGGCTTTGCAGACAACTCATTTCGAGAAGCGGCTCCGACACATTGGAAATGGCTGTAAGCAGCTCGGAAATCGTCAGAGATTCCTTTCCGCCGTTTGTCTCCTCCCACAGGTTCACACCGATAAACAGCGGCAGACACTCAGGCGCCAGCCAGTCCAGCGTAATACTTGTGCCGTCCGGCAGCTCCAGCGAGTACGTCTGATGGCCTTGCAGATCTTCAAACTCGCGCTTGTCATCGTCATCACCGCCATGCCCGCGCAAAAGCGCCTGCGACGCAAGATACACGCCAAGCCCCAGCAGGCCGGTGCCGGTAAGACCGGCAGAAATGGAATCAATGGCCTCTGCTCCTGTTTTCTTCCCGGTTCTCACGTCCCACAACGCCTGTTTAATGCCGTTCGCAAGCCCGAGGGGGCTGTACTCCACACCGCGCATAAGAATGTTGGCGGGAGTTTTGCGGAACGGGAGAATGCCCTCAATAATGCCAGTGGCGATTTTCTCCACGCCGCTCTTGCTGCCGCGCCGCCTGCCAATCTCACTGACAAACTGCGAAAAGGCGTTGGTGTCGCGGTATGTGGCCTTTTGCGCTTCTTTAATGGCATACTTTCGCGCTTTTTCTATGCCCTTGCCCTCGGCGATCATCTCGGCGGTAATGCCATTCGCCTTGCAGTACTGCGCCATAGCGTATGCGTAGTGCGGCTTGGAAAACCACATATCCTCCGTTTCAAGGGCGGCGCTGTTAAATCTTCTCGCTTTTTCCAGTCCCTTGCTTACCTGCTTGAGTCCCGGCATCTTGCTTTGGAAAATGACGCGCCCTTCCTCGATCGCTTTATTGGCGTTGGCAAACTCACTGTATTTCCCGCCGCCCATTGCCACGTCCTGAATTTTATCGAAGTCCGCAGCAGCAGCACTGAACAGCGATTTCCCACCTTTCCCGGAGACAAATGCCTTGCTGCGGTTCAATTTGCCTCCAGAAACCTTGTTCACGCCCGCTTCAATTCCTGTCGCGATGGCATTTTTTACCGCCACAACAGGGGCAAACCCGGCGTTGCCGACAATGTTTCGAATGTGTGTTCGCGCATTGCCCAGCATAGCCAGATACCGCCACGCGTTCCATTTGTCAATAAACCGGGAGGGCATTTGACGGCCAATGTCGCGGTAGATGTCGGTCAGAACGTTATCCCGCTCCGTCTGGTCTTTCGCCCGCAAAAACCGCTCCGCCAGCTCCCGGTCGATTTTGAGATTAGGAGACTTTTTATCCCCGTACCGCTTGTTGATCTCCTCCTGCAAATTCTTTACGCTGCGCTGTATCTGATACAGCTGTGTCTCCGGGCCGAGCTTTTTCAATATGCGCGTGGCTTGCAGGGCTTGTGCCGCGCTGCGCTGGTGCTCCACCATATTGTTCAGTATGGTTAGCGCTGTGGCGGTGTCTCCGCTGTTGGCTGCGTTGTTATACAGCGCCCAGCCCATCGCCGTATTTTCCTTGGACACATTTCCCCTGCGCACTTTGTCTGTCCACGAGGTAAGCGCTTGCGCCCAGCCCACGTCCTTGATTTTTGTCTCTGCGTCAGAAATGGCCTGCTTGTCAGAATATGCCTCATAGGAGTATTCGCCGCGCAAGGCCAACTCCTCGATGGTGGGAACGATCTCATCCGGCGTGGCGTTTGCTTCAAGTATCGTGCGTACCGTCTGCGACACCTTTTCCTTGTCGCTGGTTTTGCGGGGGAGCCGTACCTGCCGTGTGGCATTTTCGCCCTCCGGGATTTCGCCGTATCTGCGAATATAGGTATCGCGCAGATCCTCCAGCTCATCGGGGAGCCGCTGTGTCTCCCGCAGTTGAAATCTGGCACCCTCTACGCTGTTCACGGCATCCAGCCGTGCTTTTTCGTCTCCGCTTGTGTATTCGATCATCCGCACACCGGTGTTTTCCAGCGCTGCCTTTACCTCCGCACTGGCATCGTTAGGGATAACCGCCGCCAACACTTCATCAAAACCTACGGCTCTTTGCGGCTTTGCCTCGAAATACCCGGTCGGCATATTGGAAATGTCTTCATACAGCTGCAGCACTTTTTCCGCCGTATCCGGTTTGATTTGCAGCGTGGGGTATGTCCGCAGCTCTTTATCAATTCCCGCCACAGTCCGTTTTGTACGCAGCGTCTCTACAATAGCCGACGCCGCATCGTCCGATGCGATAAACTCATTCCTTGCTGCAGGATCCTTGATCTCGTTGGTCAGCTCCGCAAGGCGTTCAGAATACTTCTGCCGAATAGCGCTGTATTCTTCCTCGGTCATTTTCTGCAGCCGCCCGGAGTCGGCCTTGATCTCGTCAATAGAGCCGTAATCCTTTGACGCAACACCCCAAATTGCCTGGCCACCAAAGAATGTGTTGGCACCCTTCTGATCGCCTTGCTTCATCGCCTTAACAATGTTTTCCAGCGTGATCTCATAGTGCGTTGCCGAAAAACTCCTGCGATTGCCGGAGGATGTATAGTAGTCTTTCCCGTTGTAAATGCCCTCGTTTTTTACAACACCGTCAAACAGATCATCCAGCCATTGCTCGTACTCCTTCTGATTTACCTTGTCGTGGATAGCTTTGTTGGTGGCGTCCCTGTCCACTTCTTCCGTCACAGTTTCCGTGTTACCGGCCAGATATTTCCGCGTATCCAACATATACCGCATCTTTGCCGCAAAGGTTTCTGCGTTTACCACATTGGCCGCATCCTTTGCAGGCAGCCCCAGCTTTTCGTAGTATTTTTGCAGTGCGGCGTTCAGCGCTTCGCCGTGTTCCTTGTACCACAGTTTTCTTGCCGCAATAGGCGACTCACCGCCCTTTGCGCGAAAATCGTTTACAGTACTCTCCCCCAATTCGCGGATCAGGAACGATGCCATTTCCTGCTGGTTGTCGTCCATGCGTGTGACTTCGCGCTTCATTACGTTTTCTACCGCACCCCGCCCGGTATCTTCCAGATAAATGTTCATCACGCGCGGGTCGTCGCGCATAGCTCCGACAACTTTGTCTACGCCGCCCTTCCGGTTCAGCTCGTCCTCCAGCGTGTTTGCCGCAGAATATAAGGGGTCTGCAAATCTCCTGCCTTTCGCCCGCTCCATACGGTAAAACAGGTCGTGGATTTTCTTAGCGGATTTCTCATTTACCTCATATTCAATTCGCGGGGCAGTTGGTGTCCATGCGTCGTAACCGTATACCTTGTTGCTGCGGAACAGCTGCGGGTCGATGGTGTCCTTGCTGAACACAAACGAAATGTCGCCGTACTCGCCGTGGCCTTCGTCTGCCTTTACGATGGCAATACTCGGCATGGGAAGTCCGCCAAGCTTTGCGGCATCCAGCAGGTTCTTTTCTGTCAGGTTATGCAGCGCCAGCAGGTTTTTTGTCTCCTCCACAGGCGCTTTCAGCGAAAATTGCGGCTTGACATTCTCGCCATCGGTGAGTATACTGGTACCAGAAGCATTCCCCCGCTGAGCGCCGGAGTTTCCGGAAGAGCCGTTAATTTGGGGAGTGCTTCTTTCTTGCATTTCCCCGATATTGTAGACAATGCTTCCATCCTTACCCAGCGCAACGGAAATGCGCGTTCGATAATACTTTCCGTCAAAATCCATGAAATATGCCGTTCGATAGTTCCAGCCGTCTTTTGCCATGTCGCCGTGACGCCCACCAAAGTCAAGGACAGTCTTTCCTCCGCGCTCAGAAACCTTAATGAGTTCGTCGATGTGAGCAGCCGCATTTGCTTTACGTTCAAATGCTTTTTCATCCAGCGTTCGACCATTGTTGTCGTAAATGCTACTCAGCTTCCCGGCAGATTTACTTGTCAGGAGCAGAATATCGCCGTCCTCGGCAATCAGGCGAACATCCTCGTGATTGCGGATTTTACCGTTAATATAGCTTTCCAGCTGTTCACTCCACGCCTTGGGGTCGTTGCCAAATAATACTTGTCTGTCCGCCTGAACGTATTTCATGCCATTGGGGAACTGCTTGATCTGATACTTTGCACCGTCGCCCTCACCGGCGGCGGTTTTTGTTTTCTCCGCCTGACGCTCCGCCGCGTCAAAAACCGCCTGCCACTGCTTTGCAATGTCCTCCAGCTCGGCAAAGTCCTTGCCGTATGCCTCCTGCGCCGCTTTGTCTCTGGCCTTGCCGGTGAAGATGGCCTTGACCTTGGCGATGAACTCCTTCAGACTATCCAGCAGCTTTTGCGCCACAGTGCGGTTATCCTTGGCAAAGCGTTCAAACAGGTCGATATCGTCCAACATATCCCCGGCAAAATCCGCCGCGATCTCGTCCATTACCTCGTCCTGCGTCAGCGTTACGCCGGCGCTCTCCGCCTTTTCCCTGTACCACTCCACGACCTCGGCCATTTCGTCAATGCCCTTTTCGCGCATACGGTGCTCCATAGCTGCCTGGCGGAATTTTCTGTACTCGGCAGGGGAGAGGTCTTGCATACGGTGTGTGACCTCGTGCGCAGCTACGTTCAGATAGGGCTTGTTGCTGTCTACGGCAATCTGGATCAGGCTCTTATCCCTGATGTACTGGCCGTTGGCCTGACCGCCCATAACGCTGTCCACGAACTCGATACGCACACCCAGCTTTTTGCCCATCGCGTTCAGCGTGGCCGCCGTGTGCTTGCTTTTGGCGATGACCGCGCGGGAATAGACGTTATCCGCCAGACCTGCGCCCGCCGTGGTGGTCACGCTCTTGACCTCCGCGTTCTCCCGTGCCACCTGTGCCGCCGCGTCCTCCAGCCCGGCATTATACGCCGCGTATCTCTGCTCCGGTGTCAGCATGGCCGCATACGCGCCCTTCGCTTTGCTTGCTTCAATGCCATTCAGCCCGGCATTGTACACACTGGAGAATCCTGCGTACAGGGTGGGCACGTCCTCCGCCGTCCGGCTCATTTCCTGATACGCTTTCTGCCCAGCCTCCAGAAAGCCGCCTGTGGGCTTCTGTGCGCGTCTCTGCGTGACAGGGGTAGCCGTGGTACCCTGCGACTGCGTCTGCGTCGTGTCGCGGCTTGCAAGGGCGGCAATGTCACGTTTCAGCTGGCTTATGGGCTGCTGTGTGTTCAGCTTCACGCCGGTGTTGGCCTCCAGCGTCTCCACGGCCACAGGATTCTTGGCAATAGCCGCCGCCTGATTGCCGGTGATGCTCTCACCCCGCGTCACAGCGTCCACGGCTTGTGCCGCCTTGCTGTCCATCTCCGGTGCGGTGTTTTGCCGCACGTCGCGGTTATACTGCGCTTTCTCCGCGTTATATGCCGCGCGGTTGGCAAGGGTGTTAATGCCTGTTACACCGCCGGACAGCAACCCGCCAACGATCGCACCGCCAGCAAACTCCTCCGCCGCTGTGCCGGGGTCGAAAATGGCATTTTCATTTACGCCAAAATACTGGTTCCCAGCATCGTATACAACATTTTGCAGGGTGCGGTCAATTACGCCTTGCAATACTTCTTCCTTGCCCTCGTCAATCATTGTGTCAACCAGAGTCCGCCATGCCGCCTGATTTGCTACGCGGTTCGGAAGATTTTGAATACCGCCACTTATCTCAATTTCAGAGCCAAGCAACGCATTTCCCAGCGCATATAGCGTTGCTCGTTTCTCATCCACGCCCTCGGCTTTTGCGTCGTTATAGCTGTGGGCATAAATTTGCGCTGCGCTCGTCAGATAATTCGGATCCTTTCCTCTCGACTTTACTACCTGCTGTAAGGTCTGTACGATAGCTGGAGCAGACTTGCCGGAAGTTTGCGCCGCCATCTTTTCGGCGGTCATAGCCGCGCTTGCGCCGCTGGTTGCGTATGCCGCCGCCAAACTCGTAAGCGCTTCTACCGCAGAAGCAGCCAGTTCTTCACCTTTTGCCGCATACTTACCGCCCTTTGCTGTATTCTCTGCATATTTCTGCTGCAAATAGTTCTGATCTTTTGCTATGGCTTCATCAGCCATATTAAACAGCCCGCGCTCGCTCATAGGAGCGACGTCTCCCAGCAGGGCATTCCACCCTTTAGCCGCCAGCCGCTCACCCTGTGCCAATATCGTGGTAGGCGTTCTTGCTATGGCCGTAAGCCCCATGCCCACAGATTTAAGGGCGCCTTTTCCATAATTATACCCGCTGTTAGGCCGCTTGTCTGCGCCGTAGTTTCCCGCGCCCAGCGCGGAGATGTTGCCCACCTCGCGCCCGGTAGATTTCTGCGTTTCCGCAGCGTTCTGCCGCGCCTCTCTGGTTTTTGCCTCCGCGTCGTAAACGGCTTTGCTCTGTGTCCCGCCGACATAAGTAGCTTTTACGCGCCCAGTTTTTTGCGCCGACCCACCGGTGTATGTTACATCAATACCTCGTTCTTTTTTTGCGGCGTTCCCAACGTAGGTAACTTTCATGCGCCCTCCTATTCGGTCACGTTAAATCCCATTTTACGGATTTCTTGCTTTTGCTTCGGCGTCAGGTCGTCCCACACGGATTCTACAAGCTGGCTTGCGCCAGACATGTTCCCGGCGGCAATCCTGCCGCTGATTGTGCGTTTGATGTCAGAAAAGGACGAGCTATAGGAATTTGCTGTTTCGCCTCCGGACGAGCTAACTGTTCCGATCGCATTTCTGTTGTACGTTTTCCCGCTGTTATAGCTCGTGCCGCCATACGCGCTTCGCGCCGCGCTTTGTGCCGCCTTCAATCTCGCGTTGTAGTCGGACAGGCTGTCGCGGTACCTGTCGTACTCGTCGTTGGCCAGATTGCGATACAGACTGGCGCTGTCCATCAGGTCGTCGCGCTCCTGAGAATACAGCTGCCGTGCCACCTCCTCCAGCTGCGCCATGTACTGGTTGTACTGCTGCTGCGCGGCGGATGCGGCATACGATGACGCAAGGCCGCCGGTGCGGCTCGCGACCTGCCCCAGCGTGTTTTGCATGCTTATCCTACCGTTTTCTCCGTAACGCCCGGCAAGAGCCTGATATGCATCACCCTTTGTCCAGTCGCCATAGTTCATGGCTTCAAGTATTCTGGCAATGGAATTCGCCTTGTCCAAATTCTCGCTGCTGAAAGTCCCCACGCCGGCGGGAACCGTGACGCTTTGGCTCGTTCTGTACTGGCTCCCGCCGGTGCCGGTCGTTTTCAACGGCAGGGAAACGCCAGCACCGCCCGCTGCCGCACCGGAAATTGCCCCGGACGGGAACAGGGTAGGCGTCGCTTTTCGCTTGGTCGCTGCCGCAGCTGCGGCAGCAATTGCAGCAATCGGATCAATTTTTTCCCGCTTCCCGCGACCGGTATCGTCGTACTTTTTCTTTAGATCCATTATGTGCCCTCCGTGTTGTTGTTTTCCAGCGCCGTTACGCGCTGCTCCAGTGTGGTCATCTGCTGTGCAAGTGCGTTGACCGCATTGGACATCGTTGCGTAGTTGTTTTCCAGCGTGGTCACGCGGCCAGCCAGCGCAGATTGGTCATTGCTCAGCGTCGTAATGCTTTGCAGCAACGCAGATATGCTGGCGCTATGACTGTTGACCGTGCTCTGCAATGCCGACACCGTGCCCTGCAGCGCCAGCAGCAGCGTATACGTTTCTGCGCTGGACACGCCTGCGGCGCTGACGTTCTTTGTCATGTTGCCCACGGCCCATTCTGTCCGTTGGCACATGTACTTAATGTAAGCAGACAGTTTACCGATTGCCTTTTCCGTGTCTTTGGGCATCGCATTCAGGCTTTCGGGGAATACAATCATTTCACATCACTCCCCACTATAAATTCTCTCGTAATGCCAAGGATCGTACACGGCCCGCTGCCCTCCAGCCGCAATTCAAATTTGTCGCACCGGTTGGCCGACAGGCGCATCGTGCTTACGTTAAAATCCCGTCCGACTACGCGCCCGCACTCCTGCCACGGCTTTCCGTCGCAGCGGACTTTGGCGATCGTGTAGCTGCCCTGCGGAAGTTCCATGCGGATCATGATCTTGGAATACGCCTTTTTCCCGTTCAGCGTTTCGTACATGGGTGCAAATTGCAGCATCCACGGCTGCGTCTGCGGCGTATCCGCGCTGTCCAGCAGCCGCACATTGCCGTCGCCGTCCAGCATGTACAGGGTCTTTCCGATGCGGGCAAAGTCCACAGCTTCGGTATCGTCCTCCAATACCCATATGCCGGTCTTGGTTTCATACACCATCAGTCTGTATGCCGCGCCGTCCTTTACGCTCAGATAATAGCTGTCGCCGTCGTTGCCGCCCACCGCATCGGTAAATTCTTTTTCGCCGAAGTTCTCACTGATCAGCGCGGGCGTACCGCCTGAATAGGCGTACACCCCATGCGGCCCCTTATAAAACAGCGTGTCGTTGATGACCTGCTGGCTTTTATGGCAGCCGCTTTGCAGGCCCTCCATTTCGTAGGTGTACATGGCGTATTCCGCCGGATAGCCTCCCAGCATTTTGTGCAGCTTGGTTTCCTTCCAGAACAGAACGGAAGAACTCAGCTTGCAGCAGCCTGTGAACTGGCCGTCTGTACCAACCGCCAGCGCGTAGGAATCCGTGGACACACCCTCGTACACAAAGAAGTTGGTAGGGTCGCCCAAAGCGCTGGCATAAATGGTCTGCGTCGTGTTGTCGCAGCCCCACAGGCGGTTTTCGCTCTCACAGATAAAGTCGAGGTCAGGAATTTTCCGTTCCAGCTTGATGGCGGTACTGGCTTCCGTGGCCTCCGTGAAGGTGTTGTCCGCAACGGTGATCTCAGTGGCCGTCACGGATTTAATGACAATATCCTTGTTGTTCTCCGTCTTGGTCGTGCAGCCGGAGATCGTAATACCGTCTCCCGCCTTGAACTTTGTGGTCAGGTTTGTCCACCCGGCCACCGTCATTTTGTTCTTGGTGAACGTGGCCTTGCTTCCCGTCAAAGATGCTGCCAACGGCTTCACGCTGCGGCTGGTGATGTCTAAATACACCTTGTCCGGCCAAATCACCATTTTTGTATTGACCACGGCAAACTGCTTTTTCCCGGCAGTCACCGTGCCCACGACCCGTCCGTCGTACAGCAGGGACGTGCCCTGCACCGCTACCAGTTTATCCCACGCCGTCAGAGCGGTCACATTCTGGTACGCCGTCTGCTTTACACGGCCCTTTCGGGTCGTGATGTAGGGCCAGCGTCTGGCGGACAGATTCAGGCTGTCCCGCAAATCGCCGTCCCTAAGATTATCTGACCAGTTGATGCCCCGCATCTGCACGATCTCCATTTTGTTGGGGCTCATGTTGTAGGGAAGTTCGGGAATACGCATCACATCACCTGCACATTTCCGCTGTATGCGGGGCAGTGCTGCCGACGCCACCATGCGATGGCTTCATTCAGCGCCTCGTCATAAACCACCTTGTCGTTGCCATACATGGCCGTCTCGTTGTTGTAGTAGTCCACCTGACAACAGAGATACAGCACATACAGCCGGTCGTAAGGAGACGGGAGCAAAAGCTCCCGCTCCTCCGCCGGCCAATCGTACACGCGCGGTTTTGCATCAAGCCGTTCCGCGAGTTGCCCGTCCAGCTCCATCACCCACGCGGCCTTTTGTTCGTCGCTGATGGTGTTAGGCCGTAGCTCGTCCACCCGTGAAATTGCCAACGTAATGGTCATTTATACCTCCTATACCCCCAGCAGCTTGCCCCAGGTGCCCTGACCGGCGATGCCGTCCGCGCCCAGCTTATAGCGCCCCTGGAACCGCTTCAGCGCCGTTTCCGTTGCCGCACCAAACACTCCGTCCGCAGTACCGCAGTTAAAACCGTTAGCATTCAGCGCCGCCTGCAAGGTGCGCACATCCGCACCGGTCATGCCCCTGCGCAGCACCCGCACCTGCATAGCCACCGTCTCCACCTGCACGGGCACCGGCTCCGGGGTGTTCTCCCCCGGCACAAAACTGACGCCCAGCGCCGCGCACAGGCCCTTGGCGATGGTCTCGCCGATAACCGTGGCGTTGGCGATGATCCACTGTGCAACACTGGGGACATCGTGGAAATCCACCTCGATATACACCGTGGGCGCGGCGGGATACTTCACCTCGTACAACGCAGGGTACGCCCGGATGACGTCCGGCGCACCCGGCGTCAGTGGCCCCAGCACATCCAGCACCGCCTTGCAGGCCTTGTACCCGGCGCTGTTTTTGTCGATGATGTAGTTGCCCTTGGCGTCCTTGGTGTTGCTGTAGCAAAACAGGTGTGTGCCGGTGGCCTTGCCGTTGGCGGCGTTGGTGTGGATGGGCACATGCAGGTCGGCCTTAAAGCGGTTGGACGCCGCCACACGGTTGGCCATGGTGTCGTACTGTCCCACCATCACCTCCACGCCGGAGCGCTCCAGCGCCGCCTTACACGCCGCCGCAATGCGCCCGCACTGGATGGCCTCGGTGGTGTCACCCACCGCGTATGTGTTGCGCCTCTGGTCGCTGGGGGACAGATACACCCGCTTAACCATCGTTCTTCGCCTCCTTGTTGTAGGTGGCCGTGCTGATGCACAGCACCGCGCCAAGGAACGTGTCCACGGCGGTGATGGTGGTCACCACCTCGTCGGCATACGGCCACGCCCACACTGCCGCCAGCGCCGCGTACAGGGTAGCCACGGCGGGCAGCACGATGATGACCAGCCATTTCAGCACATCATAGACCTTGTTGTTCAGCTTCATAATTGCATTCCTTTCCGGCCTGTCGGCCTGTCAAATTTTGCGGATCGGCAGCTTCCGCACTTCCTCCATGACGCGCTTTGCGCTGCCGTTGCCGCCCATTTTTTCATAGGGGGTGTACAGATAATCGTTGAGATTCTCGTACTCGTCCTGCGTGATGTACCCGCGGTCGACGTACACCATACCCAGATGTATGATGCGGTCGTGAGCCAGCCCCACCAGCATCTTTCGCTCGGCGTCGCCTTTGTCGACGGGCCAGGCCCCCACCGCGCCCCGGGCCGGGCGCCGGGACGACCCCGCCACCACGAGCGGCACTGCCACCTGTGTCCAGACATCCATCCTCGTCACCCCCTTAATTAAAATTCCGCGCTGTTGACGTAGTAGGTGACGCCGCCCACCGTGATCGTGCTCTGGGTAGGATCGACGCGCATGACAGGGCGGCAGTCCGCCGCTTTAGCCGGGCGCGCCGCCTCCGTGGCGTACAGCTGCAGGTATCGCTGGCACTGCCATAGCGTCCGAGCATAGTCCCCAGCGTCGTTGATCACCCAGTTCCCCGCCGCATTTTTCCGCGCCAACGTCTGGGCGTCGCCCAACTCCAGCTTGGCCGCGACAAGGTGCAGCTGCCCGCCCGCGCTGGTCTTAAGCCGAGCATTCAGCATCCCATTGATCGCCAGCAGGTAAAATACATTATCCTCATTGCAGTAAGATGCAGCGCTGGCGGGCAGCGTCTCCGGCAGCGTGGACGTTCTGGCAAACAACGTTCCCTGCGTATTGATGGCGGAAAAGGTCACTGTCTTTCCGAGCAGCGTGTCCGGATTCTCGATGCGCTGCTGCGAATAAGGTGTTGTGGTCGCGTCTGTGCCGGTAAGGTACAGGCCCAAGGTCGTCAGCTGCATCCGCACGGCATCGTTGGTGCCCTTCCAGCAGTCCGGGCCGTAGACCGCGCCGTTGTAGATCGTCTGCCCTCGCTGGTTGACCCGGACGGAGGGTCGCCAGTCCGAGTTGATCAGCAAATTCTCACCGACCGTCGGGGCCAGCGTGGAGATTACGTTGTCCGTGATGCCGATGTTGTAACCCGGCGTCAGCGCATGCTGCATGGTGCCGATGCTGGCCAGCAACGCGCACCACTGGTCATAGGTGCCGGTGTAGCCCCCACGCTTGGCCTCGCCATAAGACGAAACGAGGCCAAGATTAAGAGTAGGTGTGCTCATGCTATCTCTCCTCTCTTTCAAATCCCTACCTTGACCGTCCCGGTGACGTCAGGCGGGTAGTCGCCGGAAACGGCCACCTCCGTGCGG
>ERZ780046.164-NODE-164-length-29604-cov-3.518427_pt1 | contig 29604 bp, 29 predicted proteins | sample MGYA00511848_ERZ780046 | MGnify/ENA primary metagenome ERZ780046 (study PRJEB29588, sample SAMEA2147983) | human gut metagenome | biome: human gut; feature: human-associated habitat; material: faeces | place: Denmark | collected 2008/2010 ...
ACCGGTCAGCGAATTATCCCTTGCCAGTCTGCTGACTCTCACCAGCTTTGCCCCGGCCTGGGCTGTTATCACATCACCGTCAACTGTTATCCCATTCATATTGTCCATTATATTGATTATCATGCCCCTGTAGCCAGCATCCGACACAAGCAGATTACTGCCATTACCAAGAACAAAATACGGTATCTCACATTTCCGACAAAGTTCTATAAGCCCCGCAACCTGATCTGCATCAGAAGGACTCGCAAAATAGTCGGCAGGACCGCCCACCCTGAAGGTAGTGTGTGCGCTCATCACCTCATCTGCGCTTGCATTCTTCTCTCCGGTTATCTCTCGAATTCTGTTCAATATTTCTAAATCTGACATGTCAACCTCATACAATCTGTCTTCTATATTTTATTCACATGTGCATGTATTTTAAAACAAAAGTAAAAGCACCCTCTGTCACAGAGAACTGCTTTTTTCTTAACATACACAATAAAAGTCTTTAATATATTGAATTTTACGGCACTATTCATCACCATTAAATTCATCATACATTAAAGACTTTTATAATTCAATATTAAAATTTAATATAAATTTACCATCTTTCGCAAAACCTTTGGATATTTTCACAAATTCTACTGGTAAATTTTACCGAAATTACATTCAGGTCAATTACCTTCCAAGTATGCTGCATGCACTTCCATAAATACCTGCATCATTGCCAAGCTGTGCAAGTGCGAACTTTGTCTGTCTGCATGCATGGAATGCATAATGCTCGAAATACTTCTTTACTGAATCTGTAAGTATGGAGCCCGCCTTTGACACGCCTCCACCGATTACAAATATCTCAGGATCAACTACACATGCTATCTGTGCAAGCGCACGACCCAAGATACGTGCCTGTGTATCAACTATCTCAAGTGCAAGCTCGTCTCCTGCCTTTGCTGCGTCAAATACATCCTTTGCAGTAACAGCCTCGAGCTCACGGAGAGTTGACTTCTTATCTGAAGCTGCCATAGCTCTGCCCGCAAGTCTTACCACGCCTGTTGCAGATGTGTACTGCTCCAGACATCCCTTGTTTCCGCATCCACATGTCTCAGTCTCTGAATCGTCAACACATATATGTCCGATCTCACCGCCGGCACCATTCACGCCGAACAGCATCTTGCCGTTGAGTATGATTCCGCCGCCAACACCTGTTCCAAGTGTTACCATTACCAGATTGCTGTGGCCCTTGCCACCGCCCTGCCACATCTCTCCGAGCGCAGCGACATTTGCGTCATTTCCAGCCTTTACAGGATATCCGATCAGCTTCTCCAGCTCGTCCTCAACATTCAGTATTCCCCATCCGAGGTTTACACACTTGAGAACCGTTCCATCCTCCTTGACAGGTCCCGGAACTCCGATTCCAACGCCCTCAACATCTTCCTTTGCAAGCTTCTTGCTTTCAATAACTTCCTTTATAGAATCAGCAATGTCCGGAAGAACATTCTTTCCACCGTCCTCTGTGCGGGTCTTGATCTCCCACTTGTCGAGCAGTTCGCCCTCAACGGTAAAAAGTCCCATCTTTACTGTAGTTCCTCCAACATCAACTCCAAATACATACTTAGCCATGTTTTTTCTCCTTCCACATTCTCCGCTTTTTATTGTAATATCACGGCCGGCAGTCATTTACTGCTTGTCACCACCGCCGTTGCCCTTCATAATATTCTGTGTAACTCTGTTATAAAGCTCCTGAGCTGCATTGTATCCCATCTTCTTCTGTCTGTGGTTTACAGCCGCCGACTCAACTATGATCGCGATATTTCTTCCCGGTCTGATAGGTATATTGTGACTTACCACCTTATTTCCCAAGAACTCCATATAATTGTCCTCAAGTCCGAGTCTGTCGTATTCTGTATCTTTGCTCCACTCCTCCAGGTTGATGACAAGATCGATATTCTGATCTATCTTAACGCACTCAACACCAAACAGTGATTTCACATCTATTATTCCAATTCCTCTGAGCTCAATAAAATGCCTTGTTATGTCAGGAGCTCTTCCTACAAGAGTTGCATCGCTGACCTTCTTGATCTCAACCACGTCGTCCGCAACAAGTCTGTGTCCTCTCTTCAGAAGCTCCAGCGCCGCCTCCGACTTACCGATTCCACTCTCACCCATGATCAGTACGCCCTCGCCGTATACATCGACAAGAACCGCATGCACCGATATTCTTGGAGCCAGCTCCACATGCAGCCATCTGTCCACCTCATGTACAAATGCAGATGTGACCGCATCGGACGTGAGTACTGGAACCCCATGCTTCTTTGCCATCTCTATGATAAATGGATATGGCTCAAGGCCTCGGCAGAATATAAGGCATGGCGGCTTGTATGAGAAGAACTCATCCATGATGCGCTTGTTCTCCTCCTCAGTATGCATAGCTGCCACATAGGCATGCTCAACATTACCACAAATCTGTATTCTTCCTGCATCAAAGTGCTCGAAGAATCCACCAAACTGTACTGCCGGTCTGTTCATACCCGGATCCTGGATAAGTATCTTATCCGTATCGATCTCCGGAGTATGGTTCTTGAGATCCATCTTCTCTATAAGCTGTGTAACCGTAACACTGTAAACCATATAAACCCTCTGCAACACCGAAACCGATGTTTTTCCTTTCCTAATATAGTCAATATGACTTATTTTATCGCAATTAATTATACTTATGTACGCTCTCTGTTGTCAAGCAGACATGCACAATTACACAGCCAAATATGCAACTCATTTGTGGTCTATTTATTCAGGAATCTCGCCTCATCCTGAACCATGCTGACCTCGCTTCCATCCCTCGCATCTATCAGTACAAGCTGTATCGGGTAAGTGTCGGAATGATCCGAATCCAACTGTGCAAATGAGTACACAGGTATAGCCTCATACTCGCCGTCCCCTGTCTTTATCCTGAAATATGTGAGTCTCACATCGTTGAACTCCACTGAATTATATCCGGTATAATCCGCAAAGTGGCTCTCCATGACTCCCTTGAGGCTTGTCACCGCAGAATCCCAGGTGATCAGTGTCCCTGCATCCTGAATATCCCCCGCGGACTTCATCGGCCAAGTACATGTAAATCCCGTAAGTTTCTCTCCTGTAAATGCGATACTGTATGTGGACTGCTCCGTATAGTAGTATTTCTCTGCAGAAAACGAACCACTGTCCTCCGCATTCTTCTGGTTTGAGATGGTGTCTATGCCAAATGCATCCGGCTGATAGAGCGGCTGTCCATTCACGGACGCCTGAAATGTCACAGAGTATCCATCCTTCTCATATCCTACAACCTCTCCATACTCATCACTATATTGGCGGTAAAGCTCCGACTGTGATGTAGGGACCACATCATTAAAGCCCCATTTGTCCATGTAGTCCAGCGCTTTTACCATTCCGGCATCCTCATCCATGCCACTCATATTGGATTCATCAGTCTGAACGTCCGACGGATTCCCTTCATTTGCCGTTATCAGTTCCGCGGGATCCCATGAGGTATACTCCGTGAATGTCGCACCCTTGTCCGCCATATCTTCAGGAACAGGGTCCGTCACCGCAAGCTGGATAGAAAATCCCTCATCTGATATCCACGACAGATCATAAAAATACAGTATGTATTCAACTCCATCTATCTTCCCAATAAAATAATCCTTGCTGTAATCCACATCGGCACCCCTATGAGCGAACAGTTCATCTCTCTGCTCCTGTGTCACACTGTCCTTCATATCATATGGATACTCGAAAACTCCATCCTCCTCGTCAAATATGCTTTTGAGTATCGTCTCCCTGTCTTCAGCTCCTATGCTGCCCATGGTGAACTTCTTCGTATACATCTTATCGGCATCCGGAGTCTTGATCTCCGACGCTTTGATGCTTGCAGACTCCAAAGTTCCGCAATTTTCAACAGGTATATCAACACTTACGCTGGTCGGAATGCTGAGTGTTCTGGCAAGTCCACCCACACTGTCATCATAATCTGCATCCTTCTCGGTGTCCCCGGACGTGTCCGTTCCGCTGCTGTATTCCTTGATATCATCGCCCTCTATGACCGCCGTGTTTGCTTCCTTTTTCTTATCCGCGCAGCCACCGCACGCCATCGCAAGGCAAACCAAAGCTGCACATATCATCCATCTTCTTTTCCTCATATTTACTCTCCTTCACCAAGATATATTGTCATATACTCATAATAACCTGCCATTGAACTGCTCGGACTTACCTGCATGTAACAATCCTCAAGCTCACTCTCGTCAACAAGGAAATACACCGTCAGCAAATGTTCTTCGCCATCCCTCTTCAGGCAGCAGTAGCCATCCACGCTCTTTTCAGTAATCTCTGTGCCGTCATCTACTACATACGCAGGTACTCCATATGTCATCCGTCTTTCATAACTCGCACGAGGCTCACCATCTCCGCAATAATAATTCGTGTCAACCGGTGGCGCCAGCTTGTCCCCCGAGAGTTTTTCTCCCCTCTCAAGATCTATAACTATATCGTCATACGGATATGCTCTGTAGTCCGCTTTATATGTGATATCCACCGCAACCATCCGCAAGCTGCTGTTATTATAATCTCCCCAGCTTGTAAAGCTGTTATCTGTCGCTTCGTTCATCCTCCGACATCTGACATCCACAAAGTTTCCGTCCGTATCCACCAGACCTTTCTCCTTGAGATCTCCCACAACATAGAGCATATCCGCAGGATCTATTCCCCGGGTGTCATCGTATACGTTCACACTGTTTACCGTCATCTCTACGCCATCCACAACAAACGACTCGTCCAATCCTATAAATGTGTACTTGTCATCCACCTGGATCGTATCAACATTATCCGGATTGTCATCATAAAATGTTGAGTCAACTCCGACCCAGTTAGATGGATCATCGCCCTCAGCATCCTTGACATTTATTCCGGTCACGATCTTGTCCAGTTCCTCATCCGTTATATCGCAGCCGATATACACAGTCAGAATAACGGACTCTTCTTTTATCGGAACGTACAGCACTCTATCAAATCCCCAATCAACTCCTCCCCTCTCAAACAACAGGTACTCATAACTTCCCGCCTGTCTGACTGTGGCATCCTCGATGCTTCGGTTTATCACAGTATTCGACTGTCCATTCCACTGGGTTGCCGCTATGGATATTCCCATATATCCTTTCCTGTCCGGGCTGTCATACTTACATTCCTCGACCTGAACCACGCCTTCCGGCAGATAATCAAGAGTGATCTCCACGTATCTTTTGCCAGAATTTATCATGTATGAATTACCATCGCTTCCTTTCATTATGCTCTGTGTTCCATTTTCTTCCTCCTCCGCCATTCTCTTTTTCATCGCGTCCAGAGTCTCCGTGCTCTCGGTGTCATCTGCAGCTGTGGCAACACCATCGTCATTGAGCTCTATCGTTCCACTTGCATAACCACCATTCTTCTCGATCGTAAATCTATACACACTGACCGCAGCATGGATCGATACCGGTATAAGGATCACACCACACAGCAGCAGCGCTGCAACCTTGATAAATCTCTCCATTCCTCCATGTCTTTTCCTGAGGCCTGTCGGTCTGCCGGACTCCTCCATATCTCTCATTCCGGCGAGCAGACTTTCCTTTTTAGCTTTGTATTCTGCCGAAAATTCATGTTCAGACAGCTTGTCCATATTATCCGTGTTATCAACATTCTCCATATTCCTATTCTCCATCCAGCATCATCTCCTTCATCAGCAGTTTTCGCGCTCTCTTTACCGCCCGCTCATATTTCTTCCGGACCGCAGCCTCTGTCAGCCGCATCAGATCAGCCGTCTCTCTTACACTGAGCTGCCGCACTATCCTTAGCTGGAGCACTAGGGCATCATCATCAGATAATCTTCCAAGTATGCCTGTTATCAACTGTCTGTTCTCCACCTCATCAGCCATATTGCTCTTCACCGACGGATCGGCATGACTCCACAGGATGTTGTCTGCAAGTTCCGAGGAATCGTCATCCCCCTGCAGACTGCACACAGCCTCTTTATCTCTTTTATTTTTCCTGTACATATCAACAGCGATATTTCTTGCAGTCTTGGTTATGTACGCCGACCTCTTCTCCTCCGGCATCCTTTTTATCATATTCCTGTATCTTATGACCTTCAGAAATGTCTCCTGTACAGCCTCCTCCGCCTGCCATATATCTCCCAATACGGCATACGACAGCCTGTATAACTTCTGTTCGTACTTGTCATAATATTCTGCTATCAATTCGCTGTCTTTCTTATCATTATGCATAATTTCCCTATCCTTTTTCATGTGTTCCCCGCCATGAACACCCCTAGATATTCTGTCTTTTTTGAACGTTCACTATATATAACGATTACATTATCATAAATGTGACACTTTTTCATAAAAAAAGAGGTTAAAGATTTCTCTTTAACCTCTTTTTGGGGAAATATCACTATCTTCAGGCTTTATGCCTGTTCCGAATCCAAGTCTTCTTTATTCCCTGTATCCTCTTTATCCTTTTCTTCAGCTTCAGCCTCGGCTTCTAACAGTTTCGCAGCAGCTTCAGCCTCCTCCTTTGCCTTCTTCGCCTCTTCCTCGGCTTTTCGGGCGGTTTCCTCCAGTTTCTTCTCGTTGAGTCTGAATATCTTCCTCATCGTCGTACTGGTTCCGTATGCAATCGCACCAAATATGAATAAAACCCACAGATACCATATATTAACAAATATCATAGGGTATCTCACGCATATAAATATAGGTGCAAACCATGCGATAAATACTTTTAACCATGAGCCCTTATATGTGATAGCCAAAGCCAGTGAGTTTCTCACCGTGGTTCCCAGCTTATTGTTGTATCTGGCTATCAACGGGAACAAAAACGGAACAATAAGTCCCATAAATATAAGTTCTGTCACAAGAATTCCTGTGTAGAATGTAGATATGAATCCCGTCACTCTCTTGACAAGCAGGAATTCAAAATACATTACAAATATCGCAAGCAGAATAAAGAAATACGCTATGGTCGACTGTTTAAAGTTTCTCTTAAACTCATGGATAAATCCGGCGACAACCGTCTCTTCCTCATCCTCCTGCAGTCTTATACACATAGCATAAAGAGCTGACAGCGATGCTCCCACTGTAAATATAGGTATACAGCCAACTACAAAGCACACATTAAGTGCAAATATAGTTCCAAACGCATCCATTGCCCGTCTCAGAAGTGGTTCTTTCTCTTTTCCCCTGTCATTCTCTCTGCTCTCTTCCCTGTTGTTTGATATCTCGCTCATTCAAAATGTCCTCTTCGCTTATTGTTTCGTAAAAAAAAATAATATAATGCGGGTATCGATCGACCCAAGAGTCATCGATACCTACATTATATTTAATTGATTACAATATATATTACTCCTTTACACCACCAAGTGCAACACCTGCAATAATATATTTAGAAAGGAAGAAGTACATTACGAGGATTGGAATAACAGTTGTGAAAAGTCCACAATAGATCTGACCCCAATCTCTTGACTTATCATTTGCCTTTAACGCCTGAACGTACATTGGCATTGTCTGCTTCTTTCTCTCTGTAGCAAGTATGATAGAAGGTGTATACAGGTTATTCCATGATGCAACGAATCCGAAGATTGCCTGAGTTGCCATAGCTGGCTTCAGAAGAGGAAGTACGATCGAGTTGAACGTATGAATTTCTCCTGATCCATCAATTCTGGCAGCCTCTACGATCTCTACTGAGAGGCCAGTCTCCATGTACTGCTTCATAAAGTAAACAGTTGTTGGTGCTGCGATTGCTGGAATGATCATTGCAAGATATGAACCATAAATATGTGTGAGGTTACATATCTTGATGAAACCTACGATAGATACCTGCTGAGGAATCATCATGATAGCATATATGAAGCCCCATGCAAAATTCTTTGCCTTGAAATTGTAAACTGTAACTGCGTAAGCTGTCAGAGAACCGAAGTAGATCTGAAGAGCTGTTGCAGGTACTGTGATAATTAACGAATTGAGCATAGCCTGAAGTACGTTTACTCCACTCGTCTTCGCACCACCCTCTAAAAGTCCCTTGAAGTTAGTGATGAACTGTGATCCAGGAACAAGCTTTATTCCTGTAAGAATATCACTGGACTTAAGTGTTGAGTTAATTAACAAAATATAAAACGGTATGATTGACAGGAAACAAAGTATGATACAGATGACATATCTTAAAACCCTCGTTCCCGTTGCTTTTGATTCTGTCTGATCCAACTTTGTTCACCTACTTTCCTTGTTTTTCTGTTTTCTCTGATGTCAGCTTGTAGAACAGTAAGCTTATAATCAATGTGAATGCGAAAAGCATTACTGAGTAAGCTGCAGCTTTACCATAATCCTGTGTAGGACCTGCACTTACGTACTTCTTGATAAGCATAACTACTGTTGTTGTAGAATTGACATCTGATCCACCTACTCTTACAACCGGGTTACCTTCGTTGAAGAGCTGTGGAATATCGTACATCTGCAGACCACCGATAGCTGATGTTACAAGTGTGTACTGTAAGATTGGCTTGAGCAGTGGAAGTGTTATCTTAAAGAACTGCTGCTTTGATGTAGCACCATCAACACTGGCTGCCTCGTAAAGTGATGGATTGATACCGAGAATACCTGCACAAAGGACGATCATTGTATTACCATACCACATCCAGAACTGGATAAAAGCAATGATTATAAGTGATGCCCAGCCATGATTCAGGATACCACCCTCATCACACCATCCCCAACTTCTGAACAGGCTCGTGATAGGTCCCTGAACCTCGAACATACCGTAGAAGAGAACGGCGATTGTAGCTGCTGTAATGATGTTAGGCATGTACATGATTACCTTGAATACACCCTGACCCTTTATCTTAACCTTGATGTCTGTGAACCAGGCAGCAAGAACAAGTGCGAGAAGGATCTGAGGTACGAAGTTTACCAACCACAGAACAACTGTTATAGCAAGTGCCTGCCAGAACTCACTTCCGGTCTTTGCAAACACATAATTGGTAAAGTTACCGAGTCCTACGCTTGTTGTCACATATCTACCATTCTTAGCTGAGTAGATAAATGAGTTGTAGAACGTATAGATAAGTGGATACAGCTGAAAGATAAGGAAAACAAGGAAGAACGGAATGAGGAACATCAAACCATACTTGCCATATTCAACTGTCTTGTTCTTTTTCATAGTGTGATACGCCCCCTTAAAATATTGGTCTATAGTACACACGCACCAGCAACTTTCATTACTGATGCGTGCATTTTGTTACTTTATAGTTTTATCCTTTATTTTAGGGATAGATTACTTTGAGATACCAAGCTCTGAAGCACACTTGTCCTCGATGTACTTAACAGCATCATCAACTGATGTGTATGTACCTGAGTTGTAAGCTGTAGCTGCCTCGTCGATGAATGCCTTGATTGAAGCATCCTGGTATGTTGTGTTGCTGAGGTTGATTCCCTCTGCTGATGCTGCCCATACCTCGATTGGGTTCTGTCCGCCAAGGAATTTCTGAGCTGCATTGTCGCTTGAAAGCTCACCATTGATAAGTCTCTCGTTAGCTGCCTTGTTGTTTACACAGTCACCTGTCTTGTTTGTGATATCAACACCAACATCTGGATCACATGTTAACTCGTAAAGAAGGAATGCACAAAGCTCTGGGTTTGGTGTATCCTTACCGACCATTACGTATGTACCGCCCCAGTGGTATGATGTAGGGCCTGTAACAGCTCCCCAGTTACCATCTACAGCGCCGTTACCCTGCATTGAACCTATGAACCAAGGACATCCGAAGTAGCAGAATACCTTTGAATCATTTGCCATATCAGCAGCCCATGATGAATCCCAAAGGGCTGTGTTGTTTGAATATCCACCATCATAGATCTTCTTACCTGTCTCAAGGTACTCTGTAACTGCACCGTCAAGTGTAAGCTTCTCTGATGAACCGTCATCTGTTACCCAAGGCTGTGACTGAGTATCCCAGATAGCGTACTTAACATCTGAAGGACCAGATACGATCTTGTATCCAGCACCCTTTAACTTTTCTGCTGTCTCGAAGAACTTGTCCCAATCAGCAAGAGCTGCCTGAACTGTCTCAGGATCATCTGATCCAAGAACTTCCTTAGCAATGTCTCTTCTGTAGAATATAGAACCTGCTGTAGCCTGCCATGTAACAGCCTTAAGCTCGCCGTTGTATGTGCCATACTGCTTAGCGAAGTCATATGAGTTAGCCATAACATCATCTGTGAAACCAAGATCTGTAAGGTTAGCTGTCTTTGTGTCATCCTCTGACCAGTACTTAGCTACATCGTTATCAGCAGGGATAAGTGAAGGATACTTATCTCCACTTGTAAGAGCTGTATCAATAGCTGTCTTGTACTCATCTGTTGTTCCACCAACACCAAGTGTTACGAACTCAACATAGTCCTTGTACTCTGGGAACTTGTCAAGAACGACGTTCATCTTCTTTGAGAAATCCTCATCCCATGAGTAAGCGTAGATCTTCTTGCTGTCATCCCAGCCATCTGTGCTAGGTGCTGCAATTGCTCCTGTTGCTGAAGCATCTGCCTCTGTTGCCTCTGTAGCATCATCTGATGCTGCCTCTGTTGCCTCTGTCTTAGCCTCTGTTGCTGCCTCTGTTGTAGCATCATCATTTCCGCCACATGCAACGAGTGATAATCCCATTGCCATAGCTAATGAAAGTGCTAACGCCTTTTTGATTTTTCTCACAAAAAAACCCTCCTTTTAAATATGTGTGCTATTCCAATGCTATGCTCTAAAATCACCTTATCGAGCATATCCGGAATGCCGTGTCATGCTTTTTCATGACCTCTGTTGTGATTTTATTGACAACGTCCTTGTCAATATAGGCTTATTATAGGGCATATTATCTAATTTGGCAACCCCTTTTTTGAGTTTTTTTATCTTTTTTGCACATTTGCCTTTTTTTAAGCTAAAAAAATAACTAATTAAACTTTATCTATAAGGCGTGTATTTTATCATTTTTGTCAAATAGCCTATTTTTCGTACATTCCATGCGCCTTTCCGGCTAATATGGCAACTGTACTTTATATATAGAAAACAGCTTATTTACAGGGTTTTCTTTTAGTCATTATGTATAGTGCATGCAAAACCGATCTGTTTTATTGTGCAATTTTAAATTTTAGACTTTTTTCACTATTGGAGGGGTTCTGTTCTCCTCTTCTATATGTTAGTATACTATTATTAAATATATTTGACGCGGAAGACCGGACGCCCTCCGGCTCTTTTCGTGCAGAGGAGTTTTGAATGAGCAAAAAAGATAATACACAGGAAGAGGTGCTGGAAAGCACACAGAAGGATGCCCCGGATGACATTTTGATCCAGCCAAGGGGTGTCAAGCGTGAGGTGGCCGACGGTTTCTCAGATCCTAGATCTGCAGCGCCCAAAGCGGACCTTGCGACCGAAAACAGTCTTGAGCTTCACGCCATGACGAGATCAGAGCGCCGCAGATACAGACGGGCGCAAAAAAAGGCTGAGACAGCGGACATGACACGCTCACAGCGTTTTCATTATTTTATAGACTGCAACAAATGGAAGATCATAGGAATACTGATGATCGTAGTGTCACTGGCCTGGATCTCACTGGCGGTATATTCCAATACCCGGCCGACGGTATTTGCATATGCGGTGGTCAACAGTCCTGATCCATGGAGCGTGGACACATCCGTTATAGACGACTATAAGAGCTACTATAATTATAAGGACTCGGACAAGATCAAATATATGCAGAACCTGCATTACGATCCGACTACATTTGACGCTGACTACGATGCAAATGGAACGGAATACTCTTCCTTCCCGCTGCTGTGCGAGGACAATGTATATGATGTGCTGATATCCGACAAGGCCGGAGTTGAGTGCTGCAGTTGGATAAATCTGATACATCCGCTTGATACATATGATGGCACCCTCAAAACTCTCTTCGAGGGAGAGCTCAAGGATCGTGTAGTAACGGCGCAGGATTCCGCAAATCACACTTCCGCATACGCAATAAACATCAGCGGAACGGATTTTGCCAACCGCATGAACCTGGGATACAACGATGTGTATCTCTCATTCCCGGGCAACAGCGAGGAGAATGTTGACCACATTATCAAGCTGTTGAATTACATTTTTGATCTTGGTATAGAATAAGAAAAAATGGCTGTGACATATTGTTGTGTCACAGCCATTTTTTCTGTCATGATCTGTATTCAGGTGATCATATATCAATATATCAGTCCTCTGAATCCATGTTCATGACCTGTCTCTTTCTGGCAAGCTCGTCATTTGCAAGATACTCATCGTATGTTGTCTGCTTGTCTATGAGACCTGTATTTGTAATCTCTATGATTCTGTTTGCAGTTGTCTGTACAAACTGGTGATCCTGTGAGGAGAACAGTACTACACCAGGGAACTTGATAAGTCCGTTATTGAGTGCCGTGATGGACTCCATATCGAGGTGGTTTGTAGGCTCATCGAGAATCAGGGTGTTTGAACCCATGATCATCAGCTTGGACAGAAGACATCTTACCTTCTCTCCTCCAGAGAGGACCTTGACCTTCTTAACTCCATCCTCACCTGCAAAGAGCATTCTTCCGAGGAAGCCTCTTACATATGTGGCATCCTTCTCGTCTGAATACTGTGTCAGCCAGTCAACTATCACGAGGTCGTTGTCGAACTCCTTGGTGTTGTCCTTAGGGAAATATCCCTGTGAGGTAGTAACTCCCCACTTATAGCTTCCCTCGTCCGGTTCCTCCTCGCCTGCAAGTATCTTGAAGAGCATGGTGGTTGACTTGGTGTTCGGTCCGACAAATGCTATCTTGTCGTCATGACCAACCGTGAACGAGATATCATCCAGAAGCTTTTCTCCGTCAACCGTCTTGGAGATATGTGATACGGTAAGCACCTCGTTACCGATGTCTCTCTTTGGTCTGAAATCAATGTATGGATATTTTCTGCTTGATGGCTTGATGTCATCCAGCTCGATCTTCTCAAGGGCACGCTTACGGGATGTAGCCTGCTTGGACTTGGAAGCATTTGCCGAGAATCTCTGAATGAACTCCTGGAGCTCTTTGATCTTCTCTTCCTTCTTCTTGTTGGCTTCCTTCATCTGCTTGATCATAAGCTGACTTGACTCGTACCAGAAGTCATAGTTACCTGCGTAAAGCTGGATCTTGCTGTAATCTATATCTGCTATATGGGTACATACCTTGTTCAGGAAATATCTGTCATGCGATACAACGATAACCGTGTTCTCAAAGTTGATGAGGAATTCCTCAAGCCATGCGATGGCATCCATATCAAGGTGGTTTGTAGGCTCATCCAGAAGAAGTACATCCGGATTGCCAAAAAGGGCCTGGGCAAGAAGCACCTTGACCTTGAGTCCACCATCCAGATCCTTCATCAGGCTGTAGTGATACTCTGTGCCTACTCCAAGTCCGTTCAGGAGTGTGGAAGCATCTGACTCTGCCTCCCAGCCGTTCATCTCAGCAAATTCAGCCTCAAGCTCTGCAGCCTTGACTCCATCCTCGTCTGAGAAGTCCTCCTTCATATATATAGCATCTTTTTCCTTCATTATCTCATACAGACGCTTGTTACCCATGATTACTGTGTCAAGCACCTGGTACTCATCGTATTTGTAGTGATCCTGCTGGAGAACTGAAAGTCTCTCTCCATCATTCATGGTCACATCACCCTTTGACGGCTCTATCTCTCCTGACAGGATCTTCAGGAAAGTTGACTTGCCGGCACCATTTGCACCGATCAGTCCATAACAGTTACCCTCTGTAAATTTGATATTTACATCCTCAAATAAAGCCTTCTTACCAAATCTCAATGTTACGTTATTCGCACTAATCATCGACGTATATACCTTTCACTATTTACTCTGTCTGCACACGCAAACGTCTCCATTTTCAGTGATTAAGTATATCAATACATGTCAGATGTGTCAACTTTACTTTATGTACAGAGCGGCGCTTTTCCTGCCCCGCTCCACTCTTCCATTCTGATATCCTTTACCAGAAATTTCTGGCTGCCAGCTAGAGATTCTTGACTATAGGATCATACAGATCAAGCTCACAGTACTCTGTGTCTGTAAAATGATCGCAGTTAAGACAACTCTTACCCGTCACATCGTTTGAAAGGTCCTTACAAGAACACTTCTTCTCATACGCACTGCATCTCTCTGCAACTTCTTTGTAGGTTTCTGTTGAACTTCTCATGATGTTCTCTCCTTTTTGCTATGCATTTTTCTGCTGCCTTATTATTGTGTGTCTTTTTCTGCTTTTTATTCCACATTTCATTCTTCGCTGATTCTTTGCCACATCAAGGTACGGATTCTTGACAATATGCTATATATTAAGTACAATCAGAATTAAAAATTTTTTAAATGATTGGAGATGAAATCTTGGACGCAGGTTCCATAATAAACATTATCATTCTGGTGGTGCTGATCGCACTGTCCGCATTCTTTTCTTCAGCTGAAACAGCACTCACAACGGTGAGTAAATTCTCGCTCAGGTCTCTTGCAGACAACGGCAACAAGCGGGCCTCACGGGTTCTCAAGGTCACAGAGAATTCAAGCAAGCTGATAAGCACTATTCTTATAGGAAATAACATTGTCAACATATCAGCATCTTCTCTCACGACCACATTCGTAACAAAGGCATTTGGAAGCTCTGCTGTCGGTATTGCAACCGGAGCCCTGACACTGATCGTTCTCCTCTTCGGAGAAATCACACCAAAGACCCTGGCTCAGCGTTATAACCTGAAGATATCGCTGTTATACATTGACATAATCCAGTTCCTTATGATAGTGCTCACGCCTGTGATATTCATAGTGAACAAGATCGCTGATTTTATATTCTGGATCATAAGGCTCGACAAGGACGGCGGCAACCAGAAGATGACCGAGGATGAACTCATAAGCATGGTGAATGTCAGTGAGGAGGAAGGCGTCATCGAGGACAAAGAAAAGGAAATGATAACCAATGTGGTGGACTTCGGAGATTCCATTGCAAGGGATGTCATGATTCCAAGAGCAGATATGACCATCGCCTCTGTTGATATGGCTTATGATGACCTGCTGAAGCTCTACATGGAAGTACCGTATACGAGAATTCCTGTATATGAGGACTCCAGAGATAACGTGATCGGTATCCTTCATGTTAAGGATCTCTTCTTCTACAAGGCAACCCATGATATCAATAATTTCAGCGTTCGTAACATCATGAGAAAGCCACTGTATGTATATGAATATCAGAAGACCAATGATCTTCTGCACTCCATGAAGTCGGATTCCAATACCATGGCCATCGTGCTCGATGAGTACGGAATCTGCATAGGACTTATTACCATCGAGGATCTCATTGAGGAAATCATCGGAGACATCAAGGATGAGTACGACACGGAGGAACACAACAACATCATCAAGGTCGACGACACCCACTACAACGTCGATGGCTCCATCAAGCTGGATGATCTGAATGATGCACTGAATCTAAAGATAGAATCAGAGGACTACGACTCCCTCGGCGGTTACATAACCGAGCTGCTGGATCACATTCCAGCCAAGGGCGAGTCCGTCACCGACATCTCATGCATCTACAAGGTACTTGAGATGGACAAAAAGCGAGTCGCCAGAGTGCTTATCACACTGGCTCCGCAGGAGCCAGGCGACGCCGATGGCGAGTAAGTCAGCGCCGGGTGGCGGGGTTATGCGCAAACAGACATTTTCGTTGAAAAAGATACAATTTTGTGATATTTCTCGAAGGAATTTACGAAAAGCACACAGGCTTGCAAAAGCTTGTGTGCTTTTCTCTTTTTTCGGCTCAAAAAGATACAATCGTCAAGCTTGCAGCCAGCTAGCGTCCTGAGCATTCTCTTTCCCCTTGATTTTTTAACAAATTAATACGTTTTATAGTAAAACAACCTTGTAATGTAGTTTTGAATACTATATAATATGTCGTGTTGATTCAAAATCAACTGTTTATATGCGGTATTACACACTGCATAAACAACACATACTGCACAAAACAGCACATGCTGCGTAAACAATGCATACTGCATACACAGCACGTACAACTGTTGGAATATGTCAATTTGTGAACGGTATTTATGAACAGCATTTTCGCACAGCAGTTCCTGTGCGTGCTCCAACTAATATAAGAGGTGTCTATATGGATAAAAAGACAAATATTAAAGACATAATATCAATGGCCGGTGGCCTTGATTATATAAACCCTAAGGATATTCCTTCCATTGACCTGTACATGGATCAGTTGACCACCTTCATGGAGGATCAGCTTGGAAAGAACAGGCGCAATGACGAGGACAAGGTGATGACCAAGACCATGATCAACAACTACACAAAGAACAATCTTCTGCCATCGCCTAACAAGAAGAGATATTCTAAGCAGCACCTTATACTGCTCATTTATATATACTACCTGAAGAACATGCTCAGCATCAACGATATACAGACTCTGCTTGAGCCTCTTATAGATGGTTATTTTGATTCCAACAAGGACGGAAAGGATATTTCTGATATATACGCCCACTTGTATGAGCATCTATCCCAGCATTACGGTGACATCATCAAGGATATCGTGAGAACAGCCAACAAGGCTGATGCCATGTACGATCCTGAGAAGGACTCCTATCTCCACGATCTCAGCATGATCTCACTTCTCTCAGTTGATATATATGCCAAGAAGAAATATGTGGAGCATCTGGTAGACAAGCTCAGACAGGAATCTGAGGAAGATGCCAAGGCGAAGGCTAAAGCCCAGGCACAGAAAGCCAGAGAGCAGGCAGCAGCCAAAGCCGCAAAGGCTAAGCAGCCACAGGCAAACGCCGCAGCCGAGGGCAGGAAAAAATAGTCAGCTTACGCACAACCAACAAGTATTGCGACCAGATTCCACAGGACTCCAGCCTGTAACACAAAATAAAACCCCTGAACGATAAAATGTAATCGTTCAGGGGTTTTGTCTGACTACTTGTCGGTTTTCTCGTTGCTCTGCTTGTCATTCTGCTGGAAGCTCTTCATTCTTGAAAATACAAGCTCATATCCGTCCTTGCCATAATTCAGGGATCTGTTGACCCTGCTTATCGTGGCTGTGGATGCTCCGGTCTTCTCCGCAACCTCCAGATATGTGTTGTCTTCCTTCAGCATCTTGGCCACTGCAAAACGCTGTGCTATAGATAACAGTTCATTCACCGTGCATACATCCTCAAAGAAATTAAAGCACTCCTCTTCTGTCTCCAATGTAAGTATCGCCTCAAACAGATCCTGTACTGCCTCTGTATGTACTGTTTTTCCCATGTCTAAGCTCCTTTTTGACTTTCACGACTTTAGCGTGATAAAGTAATATATACTATATACCACTTTCTTATAATTTGCAATCTTTTTTGATCCAAACTGAAAGGCCTCTTCTGTTGACATAGAACTCGCCACAGCCCTCGTCATCTATCTTGATGTCATACTTGGCATTACCCATGACATCTGCAAAATGTGCTCCCGCAAACTGTCTGCCCACATACATTCTCTTGGTGCCGCCCATTCCATCGGACATGACAACCGCAAGTCCTGAATCCTTGTGCTCCTCGTCGCCCTCTCTGGTCCATCCAACAACCTCGCTGTGATCAAAGTAGTCGTGCTGAGTTCCATATGCATATTTCTTTCTGAGCTTGAGCAGCTTATTCAGTATCGTCTTCTTCGACTTTACCTTAACCTGTGGTATTCCCGCATAGTCGCCGATATACAGGCACGGATAGCCCTGCTCTCTGAGCAGTATGACCGCATACGCCAGAGGCTTGAACCAATCCTCAACGTACGATTCCAGAACTCCTCCGACCTGGGATTCGTGGTTATCTACAAATGTAACAGCCTTCTCCGGATTGCTCATCATAAGTGAACCCTTAAGCAGATCTGCCATGTTATACTCTCCATCTGCCACAGATGCATCGTGGAAATTGAAGTGCAATGGCACATCGAACATGGATGCCTCATTGTCTGTGGCCTTGATATAGCCATTCAGATATTCTGTATTCCAGTGCCAGAAATCACCGACAGCAAATATGTCCTTATGTACATATTCCGGAGCCTCATCTACGCCCTTCTTCTTAGCGGCTACAGGGACATCAGATGTCGCTTCAATAAAATCCTTCACAAACCATGCAGGGATAGCCTCTGCCTCCTGGAATCTGAATCCGTCCACATCAGTGGTCTTCTCGTACCACTGAGCCCACGCCATGAGCTCGTCGTACACTTCCTGATTGTAGAAATCAATCTCGCTTCCAATTATATAATCATACTTGGAATATTCCTTGTCCGCCTCGTCATAATCCTTGCCCTCAAGAGCGCACACACGCTTCTTGAATTCTTCCTGCTTCCAGTCTATTCCCGCAAAATGCTTCCAGTTCCACTTGAACTTGGAATACTTTGACTTTCTTCCAGGGAATGTAAACTTTGAAAGTGCTCCCACAGTCTTCTTATTGCCGATCATCTGTGGAATATCTTTGGTGTTGAAATCGGCTGCTGTAACCTTCTCTATCCTGTCAGCGCCGAGCTTCTGTCTGACCGCAATGTCCGCATAGACATTTATCCCCTGATCCTTCATAGCCTTTATAGCAGCTATATACTCATCCTTAGTTCCATATCTGGTTCCAACTGAACCCTTCTGGTCAAACTCTCCCAGATCATACAGATCGTACGGAGCATACCCCATATCTTCTTTGCCCTGTGCCCCCTTTGTAGCAGGCGGAAACCATACAGCCGTAGCCCCCATCTTCTTCAGAACCGCAGCGTCCTCTGCTGCCTTTTTCCATAAATCCTGGCTGTCGGTCGTATTCGCTGTAAAATACTGTACCAAAAGTCCGTTATCCTTCATCTCAATACCTCCGTTATTGGCTTTTAATCACCCTTATAAGTCATTATATCAAATCTGAATATATGAGTAAAGACCGACAAATAACAAAAAACATGCCCGCAGACTCCCCTTACCGGAGTGCCTGCAGGCATGCCAAAGACACTATGTACTGTAACGTATATATCATATCTCGGATCACACACGCTGATCCATGCATGTATACACCACAGCTTATAGCTGTATTACATATTCTTGATTCTCTCTATAGCCTCAACTGTATTCTCATAAGTTCCGAATGCAGTAAGTCTGAAATATCCCTCACCGCTTGGTCCGAAGCCTGAACCTGGGGTTCCGACTACATTTGCATTCTCAAGCAGATAATCGAAGAAATCCCATGATGACATGTTGTTCGGTGTCTTAAGCCAGATGTATGGCGCATTTACACCGCCTGATACAGTGTAGCCTGCATCCTTGAGTCCCTGTGAGATAACCTTTGCGTTGTTCATGTAGTATGCGATCTGAGCCTTTGTCTGAGCCTTGCCCTCGTCTGAGTACACTGCGTCTCCTGCTGCCTGAACAATGTATGGAGCGCCATTGAACTTTGTTCCATGTCTTCTTGCCCACAGGCTGTGCATTGACACGCCATCTGCGTCCTTCAGATCCTTTGGAACTACAGCATAGCCAAGACGTGTTCCTGTGAATCCTGCGTTCTTAGAAAAGCTCTTGAGCTCGATAGCACATGTCTTTGCGCCCTCGCACTCATATATTGTATGAGGAACATCCTCCTCGCTGATATATGCCTCGTATGCAGCATCGTAGATGATGACTGCTCCGACCTTATTTGCGTAATCTACCCACTCCTGAAGCTGATCCTTCTTGATTGTTGCTCCTGTAGGGTTGTTTGGGAAACACAGATATATGATGTCAGGTGTCTCCTTTGGAAGCTCTGGCGCAAAGTTATTGTCCGCAAGACATGGCATGTAAATTACATCGCTCCACAACTCTGTGTTCTTGTCGTATGTTCCTGTTCTTCCTGCCATTACATTTGAATCAACATATACAGGGTATACAGGATCACATACTGCAATCTTACTGTCTGCTGTAAATATCTCCTGGATATTTGCTGAGTCACTCTTTGCCCCGTCGCTGACAAATATCTCATCAGCAGATATGTCCACGCCTCTGTCAGCATAGTCGTTCTTTGCTATGGTGTTTCTGAGGAACTCATAGCCGAGATCAGGAGCATATCCCTTGAATGTCTCCGCAACTGCCATCTCGTCTACAGCCTTGTGAAGGCGCTCTATGATAGCCGGTGCAAGTGGCTGAGTCACATCACCGATACTGAGTCTTATAACCTTCTTGTCAGGGTGTGCTGCGCTGTACTCTCTCTGCTTTCTTCCAACTGTTGAGAAGAGATAACTTCCCGGAAGCTTTAAATAATTTTCATTTGCCTTAAACATATCTTTCCTCCTAATATATATCAGTCCAGCCTTCAAATACTTCCCTTGCCGGTCCTGTCATGTACATAGTTTCATTCTGCCTGTCGTAATCAATATCCAAAGTTCCTCCGAGCAATGAGACCTTTACCGAATCTCTCGTCCTGCCGGCAGATATCCCCCCCCCCCCCAGCCGCACACGCGCCTGTACCGCACGCAAATGTCTCGCCGGAGCCGCGCTCCCACACTCGCATCCTCATATGATCTTCGTCAACGATCTGGACAAATTCTACATTTGTCCTGTTCGGGAACATGGGATGCACCTCCATCTCAGGCCCCAGAGTCTCCATCTGGCAGACATATATATCATCCACCCACACAACCGCATGGGGATTGCCCATGGATACCCGGACAAAATCCACGGTTTCATCAGGCAGAACAGCCATCTCGACAGCCGCACCTATATCCGGTCTGCCCATATCCACACACACCGCAACCACTCTTCCATCCTGCAGAATGCATCTGAGCCGTTTTATACCCGCCTGTGTCTCCACAGTAAATTCCGTCTTCTCCGTCATTCCATGGTCGTATACATACTTGCCAAGGCATCTTATGCCATTTCCACACATCTCTGCCCTGCTGCCATCCGCATTGTATATATCCATATTAAAATCAGCCCTGGCCGAAGGTCCTATAAGTATCAGTCCGTCGCCCCCAATGCCCCTGTGCCTGTCACTGACAAGCCTGGCAAGGATCTCCGGATCATACACCTTTTCTCTGAAGCAGTTCACGTACACGTAGTCATTTCCAAGTCCTTCCATCTTCGTGAATCGCAATAGAAAGCCTCCCTCTTGATCTGTTTTAGAAACAATCTGAATTATCCAGTATCATATATGCCATCTCGACTATATTTATACCGTTATCCATACTCTTCTTTTGCAGATATCTGTGAGCGCCCTGTTCATCATACTCAAAGTCATGCATAAGCTTGAGTTTTGCCGCCTTGATGACCTTCTTCTCTTCCTCGGTTCTCTCCTTTGGCCTGGACTTTCTCTTTTTTCTTTCCCACAGAAGATTCTCTATGGTGAGACTTACGGTATTCACAAAGTCCATGGACTTTATCGGCATAGACAGACATACCACGCCGCTGTCCCGGACTTCCTCATAATTCTTCTTGCTGCTGAGCACGATCATGTCAAAATATTTCGGAATATAATTCTCAAGATCTGAATACATCATATCCAGGAATTTATATCCACATATTATGACTCCATCGTCACACGCATCCGCAGCCTGCGCCGCCTGGGCTCCGGTTGTACACACCTTTGTAACACTTATACCATTGCGAATGAGCAGGTTTTTTATACTCTTTGCTTCCTCTATTTTCGGAAAAACTATTATAACATTTACCAAATCAAAGCCCTCTCAATCGTGTATGTATAGCTATTATCAAATATATAGGTAAGCAGACCTTTCGCTCCGCTTACCTATACTACTCATCATTTTATATTGTCCGTGTATAAGATCAGACTTTGTACAGATAGTTTGAGATCTCCCAGTCTGTAACCTGTCTTGTGTACTCATTCCACTCATCCATCTTGGCACTTGTATATCTCTCGAAGATGTGTGAACCAACTGCCTCCTTCATGAAGTCGCTCTCGCTCATGGCAAGAGTTGCCTCTCTGAGGTTTGCAGGAAGGCTGTGGATATGACGTGTCTTCTTCTCCTCTGCAGTGAGGTTGAATATATTTGTATCTACACTTGGTGGAACTGGAAGCTGACGCTTGATTCCGTCAAGTCCTGCTCTAAGGCATACTGCCATGGCAAGGTATGGGTTAGCTGTTGGATCCGGACATCTGAGCTCAACTCTTGTTCCTGCACCACGTGCACTTGGAATTCTGATAAGTGGACTTCTGTTCTTTGCTGACCATGCGATGTAAATAGGAGCCTCATAGCCTGGAACAAGTCTCTTGTATGAATTTACAAGTGGGTTGGTGATGGCTGTCATCTCCTTCATATGCTCCATGATTCCGGCAATGAACCAGTAAGCCTCCTGGCTAAGTCCGAGCTTATCGTTCTCATCTGCAAATATGTTCTTGCCATCCTTCTGGAGCGACATGTTCATATGCATACCTGAACCGCATACGCCATACTTTGGCTTTGGCATGAATGTTGCGCAGAGACCATGTCTCTTGGCAATAGTCTTTACAACCAGTTTGAATGTCTCGATGTTGTCGGCGGTTCTCAAAGCCTCACCGTACTTGAAATCTATCTCATGCTGTGCAGGAGCTACCTCATGGTGTGATGCCTCGATCTCAAATCCCATCTGCTCAAGAGTAAGAACCATATCTCTTCTCGCATTCTCACCGAAATCCAGTGGTCCGAGATCAAAATAGCTTGCTCTCTCGTATGTGTTAGTTGTAGGCATTCCGTTCTCATCTGTCTGGAAGAGGAAGAACTCACACTCAGGACCTACATTCATAGTGTAACCCATCTCTTTTGCCTCAGCCAGAGCTCTCTTAAGTACATATCTTGGATCGCCCTCAAATGGTGTTCCATCAGGCTTATATACATCACATATAAGTCTTGCAACTTTTCCCTGCTGTGGTCTCCAAGGGAATGTCTCATATGTATCATAATCAGGATACAGATACATATCTGACTCCTCAATTCTCGCAAAGCCCTCTATAGAAGAACCGTCGAACATGATCTTGTTGTCAAGTGCCTTCTCTATCTGGCTTGAGGTTATCGCTACGTTCTTAAGGTCACCAAACATATCTGTGAACTGAAGTCTTATAAACTCAACATCATCTTCTTTGACCTTTTTCAGTATGTCTTCCTTTGTGTATTTTCCCATCGTTATACTCCTTTTCTACACATTGTTTGATCCTCTGCATGTAAATCCCTATGAGTTTTTCTCATAGCTAGAGTTATAATAAACTTTGACAGAACTTTTGTCAACACAGATGAACGGTTGAGCAAATGTATATTCTGTCATAATTCTCTATCGAAGATCTCTCTTCCTGAATGTCAACCACGTTGCCACTATCATCACCGCGCCATACGCAGCGGCCACTGCCAGGGATATTCCCGCGTGACTCCAGTCTATATCGACCTGACTCATCTCCCTCACAGAGCTGAACGGCATATAGCCCAGTATTTTCTCCAGAACATCCGACTGGAACAGCACAGGCATGATCTGCACGCCGAGATCCACCAGGAAAAACAGCAGCAGATTCACGGATACGGACGCTGCCTTGGACGTCAGCGCAAATGCAAGGAATACGCATGTCATATATAACATCGTAAGCACAAAGCCCTCGCACGCTATCGATCTCAGCATATATCCCGCCACATTCAGGGTAAATGCCTTTCCAAAGCCTCCACAAATGCATCCTCCTATGGTATATACAAGTATGTCCTCAAGAGAGAGTATCCATATCGCCACTATATATACTATGATCTTCGAAAACATTATATGTGCCCTGCTGTGTCCCTGAGCTATCGCACACTGGATATCCCTGGACTTGTAATCGCTGGTGATGAGCGACGCCGCAATAAATCCAAACAGCATGCCGGACACCGAGCTTCCAGAAAACGAGCCCAGCAGATACTGGAACTGAAAATCCCCCGTGAGTTCTATTCTGAGAATATCTCCAACCAATCCCACCGAGATCAGATATATTATATCCTGGACAAAGAAAACTATCAGGCACACCCTGAAGCCCAGGCTCTTATACAGCTTATAAAATTCAGCCGACAACAGTTCACGCATAATGAGCACCCCCTATCCTGTGAATAAAGTAGTTCTCAAGGCTCTCCTCCTCGAGATGGTACTCACTGACAAACACCCTCTCATTGTAGAGAACCCATGCCAGCTCGTCTGAGTTTACCGGCTGGTCCACGATTATCTCATCGCCATTCACATACACATTCACTATATTGTATCTCATAGCAAGTATATCAAGAACCTTCTTCACATCATTGGTGCGCAATCTCAGTCTCCTGTGGCACTTCGCGTCAAGCTGCGCTGCAGAGAGGCAGTCTATGATCTGTCCTCTGTCTATCATTATGTAGTCCGTTGCCAGCTCGTGAAGCTCTGTGAGTATATGGCTGGATATAAGTATCGTCACACCAAATCTCTGATTTATCTGCTTGAGAAGATTTCTTATCTCAACTATTCCAACCGGATCAAGTCCGTTTATCGGCTCATCTAATAGCAGGAGATCCGGACCTGACAGCATGGCACAGCCAATCGCCAGCCTCTGCTTCATTCCCATCGAATAATTCCTAAACTTCTTCTTGCCAACGCCCTGCAATCCAACATTTGCTATGGTCTGCTCGATGAGCTTGTCGTTCTTTATCCCCCTCAGCTTCATATTAAGCTTTATGTTGTCTACAGCATTATAATTGTCGTGCAGTCCGGCATGTTCGCACACCGTTCCTATCCTCTTTCTGGCATTCACCAGCCCCTTGCTGTCACTGGCGCCAAATAATTCTATCTCTCCCTCGTCAGGAAACAACAGACCATTGATATGATTGATCAGGGTAGTCTTTCCTGCCCCGTTCTGTCCTATAAAGCCATATATCTTCCCCCTTTCAAGAGATATATTGACATTGGACAAAACAGTATTCTTTCCAAATGTCTTCGTGAGTCCGCTTACTCTCACAACATTCTCTGCCATTTATCCCCCACCTTTCTGTCCTCATAAAATACGCCTACAGGAAATAATATTCTATGAATTTACACAAAAACCCGTCATCCAGCACATAGCTGAACAACGGGTCCTTTATATACTTATCAATGATAAGAATTAATCCTGAACGTATGGTAATATTGCGATCTGTCTAGCTCTCTTAACAGCAATTGTGATTGCTCTCTGATGCTTAGCACATGTTCCTGTGATTCTTCTTGGAAGGATCTTACCTCTCTCTGAGATATACTTTCTGAGTGCGTTTGAATCCTTGTAATCGATCACAGCCTCTTTATTAGCACAATACTCGCAGACTTTCTTTCTTCTACGGATATTTCTTCTCTTCATTGGAGCGTCAGCTCTATCAGTCTTATTGTAAGCCATTGTATTTACCTCCTATTTTACTTGAATGGTAAATCGTCCTCAATACCTTCCGGTATACTCATGAAGCCCTCAGCTCCTGCATTGCCAGGTGCCGGTCTTCCTGCTGGCTGATATCCACTGCCTGATGCCTGTCCGCTTGCAGCCTTGCTCTCAGCAAACTCCTGCTCCTCAACAACAACATCAGTTGTGTACACCTTGTTACCATCCTTATTCGTATAGCTTCCAGTCTGGATTCTACCTGTTATAGCAATCTTCGTTCCCTGCTTCAGGTACTTCTCTGCAAACTCAGCGCTCCTGCCAAATGCAACGCAGCCGATGAAGTCTGCACTCTGGTCGCCATTTCTATTGAATCTTCTGTCTACAGCCAATGTGTATCTTGCAATAGCCATCTGGCCATCACCTGTGTTTGACTGTGAATATCTAACTTCCGGGTCTCTTGTGAGACGACCCATCAATATTACCTTGTTCATTATAGAATACCTCCTATTACTCGGCGTCTAATCTAACGCAAAGATATCTAAGAACTGATTCCATAATACGAATGTTAGCCTCAAGCTGAGCTGGAACTCCAGCCTCTGCATCAAACTGAATGAAGTAGTAGTATGCTTCGCCCATCTTCTGAATCTCGTAAGCAAGCTTCTTGAGTCCACACTCGTTAACTTCTGTAATTGTTGCGTTAGCCTTCTCAATATAAGACTTAACCTTATCAACTACAGCTGTTCTGGCTTCCTCATCAATCTTTGCACTAACAACTAAAGTTAATTCATATTTGTTCATTACATTGCACCTCCTTATGGTCTCTGGCCCACAGTCATCTGTGAGCAAGGAAAATATGATTAATACATCACAAGTTCAGATACTATCATATTTTTCCAGCCAATTCAAGCATTTTTTCTATGATCATCCCAAAAATTCTGTGGCATGCTTTCTCGACCACAAAGGGAACATGCTTCTCTGGCATCTGTAGTTCTCTCTCTGCTCCACGCCCACCGCGCTGAAGAATGTTCTCCACATATCTGTGTAATCATCCTCCATATATTCTGCACTGCCCAGCGTCTCCATCTCCTGATCTGTAAGCCGCCTCACATACATATCCGAATCCACCGGATGCACCACGGCGTAACGTCTGCCATCATCCACTATCAGCCAGTATTCTGACGGCATCCTGTCCGCAAAATGACTGGCGACAAGAAGCGCAACATCGTCCTTTGGTTCTATATGACATACATACACCCGCCCTTGGACAGCAGTGAATCTGGCTATCTCCCTGAATAGATGTGCCTCGTTGCTCACACTCCGCCCAAGCTCCATGATACGCATCACCTCCGGACTTATGAGCATATGTTCCACCTTTCGGCCCTCGGCAAATGCCAGTATCAGATATCTGTACACAGTGTCCAGTGCATCCTCCTGATGCGACAATAGTGCATTGAATACGTTGCGGTACACCAGCCAGGATACCTTCTTCACAGACCGGGTAAACTTCTGCACCTTGTCCGCATCCGGCTCGACATGTATATAGTCAGCGAACATATCCAGTTGTTCCACAGGCTCCTTCATAAGCATCACATGGTCGTGTCCGACCTGCAGTGCCATACTCCACGCCTCATATATGCATGTAGCCATATCGTCATATCTGTCTCTGCATGTGAAAACCTTCATATTGTCCATAACTTCCACCTTCACGTCTTCATTCCTATATCAAATAAAGTCATCTGTCTATACTGTTCATTGCCGTGTGATGCCTGCCAGTTCTCTCCCCGGCTCAGATCCGTCATCTCCCTGACAATGTAATCCCTCTCTATAGGGATCCTGTACATCATACGTCCGCCACACGTTATAAAATAATGTGCTCTCTTAAGCACCACCCCCATCTTCTTCAGATTATCGAAATCCAGACTTCCGTATCTGCGGGCTCTCACTATCCTGCCCGCCGACTTCGGCCCTATGCCGGGAATCCTGAGAAGCAGATCATACGGTGCCGTCTGCACCTCCACTGGGAACTGGTCAAGATGCCTCACTGCCCAGTTGCACTTCGGATCCATTCTCTGATCGAGGTTCGGCTCGTTCTCAGACAATATCTCCTCAGCGTGGAATCCATAATATCTGAGCAGCCAGTCCGCCTGATACAATCTGTGCTCACGGAGCAATGGAACCGCCGTATCCAACGCAGGGAGTGCCGAGTCCTCGTTGATCGGTATATACGCGGAGTAGAACACACGCTTCAGATCGTATCGCTGATACAGTCTCTGGGCTGTAATCTGACTCTCCGCTGGCTCCAACTATCATCTGTGTGCTCTGTCCCGCCGGGGCAAATGCCTGTCTCCTGTCTGTATCTCCAAACATGACAGGGAGGGGCGAAGAGGCAACACCGATGTCTCTTTTATCAGAGGTCATTCCATCTGTGAGTGCCTCTGCTGCTGACATCTGCAGAGCACCATGTCTTTCCTGCCCTGCCAGCTCTGCTTTGTATGCAGTCAGATCCTTCTGCAGATTCTTCTCGTTGAATATGCTTCCAGTAAGGTATCTGTTGATACCGCTCCTCTCCATACGCGCAGTCTTGCCCACCGCCAGTCTGTGGGATTCTATAGTGCTGGTCAGCTTGCCCATGGGATCAAGTATGGTGCCAAAACTCTTGTTCGGGGCAAGCTTCTTCAACCCCTCCTCAGTCGGCAGCTCCATATTAACACTTATCCTGTCCGCTAAATATCCCACCATGCTTATAAGCTCATCCGATGCCCCCGGAATGGTCTTCACATGGATATATCCATTGAACCTGTACTTCGTCCTGAGAAGATACAGAGTCTCACACATCCTCTGCATGGTGTATGTCGGATCCCTGAGCACTCCAGAGCTCAGGAACAACCCTTCTATATAATTCCTCTTGTAGAACTCTATGACCAGATCGCACAGCTCCTCCGGTTCAAATGTCGCTCTTGGCACATCATTGCTTCTGCGGTTCAGACAGTACTTGCAGTCATATACACAGTGGTTCGTCATAAGGACCTTAAGCAGCGATATACATCTTCCATCCGCTGCAAAGCTGTGACATATACCACATGATACACTGTTGCCCAGGGCTCCCTTCTGTCCCTTCCTGTCCACTCCACTAGATGTACACGCCACATCATACTTCGCCGCATCCGCCAGTATATTCAGTTTTTCTTTCGTTGTAAGTCCTGTAATTATCTCGTTCATGCATAATATTATACGAACATTTGTTCGGTATTGCAAGAGGTAATTTCTGGTTGCCGGTTAAAGCATAATATTACTTATGGATGGCGCAGACAAAAAAGACCAGACACACTCTGAACGAATGTATCCGGTCTTCTCTATGCGAAAGGATCTGGACTATGACAGTTCCTTTCTTCTATATGATCCTAAGCTATATCTTAGAGCTGTGGGCCTGCTGCAACTAATGCCTTACCTGCTGCATTACCCTCGTACTTAGCAAAGTTCTTCTGGAATCTTGCTGCAAGATCCTTAGCCTTTGTCTCCCACTCTGAAGCATCAGCGTATGTGTCACGTGGGTCAAGGATTGCTGGATCTACGCCAGGAAGCTCTGTTGGAACCTCGAAGTCGAACATAGGGATCTTCTTTGTAGGAGCCTCATTGATAGCACCACTGAGGATTGCATCGATGATTCCTCTTGTATCCTTGATTGAAATTCTCTTGCCTGTTCCATTCCATCCTGTGTTAACAAGGTATGCCTTAGCACCGCTCTTCTCCATCTTCTTAACAAGCTCCTCTGCATACTTTGTAGGATGCAGCTCGAGGAATGCCTGACCGAAGCAAGCTGAGAATGTAGGTGTTGGCTCTGTGATACCTCTCTCTGTACCAGCAAGCTTTGCTGTGAATCCTGACAGGAAGTAGTACTGTGTCTGCTCTGGTGTAAGGATTGATACTGGAGGAAGTACTCCAAACGCATCTGCTGAAAGGAAGATTACGTTCTTTGCAGCTGGTGCTGATGATATAGGTCTTACAATGTTCTTGATATGATCTATTGGGTAAGATACACGAGTATTCTCTGTTACGCTCTTATCAGTGAAATCGATCTTGCCGTTTGCATCAAGTGTAACGTTCTCAAGAAGAGCGTTTCTCTTGATAGCGTTGTAGATGTCTGGCTCTGAATCCTTGTCAAGGTCGATAACCTTAGCATAGCATCCACCCTCGAAGTTGAATACGCCGTTG